>Ga0209208_10009365_pt1 | contig 12885 bp, 15 predicted proteins | sample S1TSphfallax_3_FD_187694 | JGI IMG/M metagenome (GOLD analysis project Ga0209208, IMG submission 187694) | Host-associated microbial communities from peat moss isolated from Minnesota, USA - S1T2_Fd - Sphagnum fallax MG (SPAdes) (version 2) | ecosystem: Host-associated > Plants > Peat moss >...
AGTCTTTCCACACATATAACTGAAATTGGGTTAAGGTGCTAAAAATGCATGTCTAACTTCGTACAAGTGACCATAACATATTACATGTGACCAAAACCACAACTACCCACCCCAATTTGGAAATAAAAAGAAAAAGAAACACACACTCACACATGATTGTAACCACAATACATGCAACCATCAATATAATGAATGAATTTGTTTTACAAGCAACCATTAAAATTGAATCACAATTTTATTTCTTATATTTTTCCTCAATATTTTTACATGTCATTTTAAATTAAATGAACCAATAACAAAAATTCATGTGACCATAACATTTTTTGATTTAAACATATTTATTGTCTACATGTAATTGTAAAAACAAAAGTATAAATTTACTTGTTTCTATCATGTGATTTATAAGTAAATAATAATTTTTAAATCAATTAATTTTTTGTATTTTTTCCTTATAATTACTATGGACTACATTATGTTGTATTCAAGTATTCAACAAATTAGGAACTCACCATGTTTATTTTATTTTTATTACAATCAAGTCGGTCATATGTTTATGTTGACTTAAAGTTTAATGTATCTAATGTGAGACTAACATGACATGTGCATTAGACTAAAATCACCATGTTATGTCTATTTGATCAAGTTTGACCAATACACTAACCTTGAGATTCAAACTATATCTCATTTGCCTTTGATTTCAATGATAAAGTCTTTGTTCCAATCCTTGAATGCATTTTCCTCCACAACCCAAAAAGATATATACATAATATTTCACCAAAATGCTTTAATTGTTGCAAATGAAATAATAATAACAATAATAATAATAATACAAAACAAGGTGGATAAGTATGTTGTCCCTAGCCAAAAAAAAGTCATGCTTGAATATAAAACTTTGTTGGCCAAAATGGCAAAGGCTTATGTTAAGCTTTAGGTTGCACAAACTAACTTGACATACTATCTTGAGATAGTTGTGCTCATTGGCCTTACAAGATTGGAAGATAATAAACAACCAAGGGTCTTATATGCAAGCAATAAAAAAGTATTACAACATTTGTTTCATTGAACTTGCCCAATTGCCCAATGAAAATGTGTATAGTGAAGCCCAAACACATCTTGTTGCCCAAACACATATAGACCCATGATCGTCGCGGTGTTTGTGTGTAATGAACATTAGGAAGCCTTTTTGTGCTTAATGCTTTCAAGGATTTTGAGGACATGTGCTATCATGTAAGCACAAGATTATTTTTAAGTTGGATCTTAACTTTACATATGTTGGGTTTTAGTTGATCTTCCAATGTTGGGTGCATTCACAACCTTAAGAGCCAAGGGTGCCAAGATAAATGTTTTCCAAAGATTGCATGTGACATTCATGTGTTGGTTTATTATTTCAAATTTTGCATATTTCATGTTCAAGTTATAAGTTGTGTGTTAAATTAAATTTGTTTTTTTACTACACCTTGATCATAGGTAGAATCACCCATCACTAATCAGTAGCTGGTGGATGAACACCCAAACTGCCCATGAAAATGCCTATGATGAATCACCACCAAGTGGGTAGTCATTCATAATGACTTTTAAATTTGAATGCCTAGTTCAAAAATTTAATGGACAACCTTTTTAAATTACCTCACGATTTAGGGATGGAGGTTTTGTGTTCAACCACTTGTTTGATAGTGTTTGGTAATGAGGACTAACCCTTCCCTTACAAATATGACCAAATGTTTGGCATTTTAATGCCTATTTGGGATGTCTCTCCCCATGATTGGTGGCTAGTGTGGGTTTGTAATTTTTTGTTTAAAATGATGAGGGGTGGGGGCACCCTTATTTGATGATGGATTGTTTTTTACACACTTTCAAAATTAATTTGTCCACATTTTGTCCCCCAAACAACTTGGTCATGGGTCTGTAGGTGTAAAAACTAAAATAAAAATATACATTAGGGGCCCATGCCTTGTTTGGTGTTGGGTTTTTTTGTGTTCACTTTTAGAAGTTTGGTGTGTTTGGTAATAGGGTGCACATTGGTTGCAAATGCAAAGGAATATGTGTTCACAAGGAAGCAAGATTTTTTTTTTGACACCCCTTACTTTGGTGGTGGGGGGGAGGGGGAGGGGCATATTTCACCCAATCCAAACCAAATGCAATTTTGTAAATGACTATAGGGGCTCTAGGTGAGGGCTACATAGAGTGTTTGGAACTCCAAGCTTAAAATTGATGGGAGAATGGACGCCAATTTCTCCAACCTTTAAACATTCACCCACTGGCTTATCTATTATCCACAAATATATTATACATCCATGTTCGTTATCACATAAAAATGAATAATTTTTTTGTTAAAAACACATCCTCAAAATTCATTATTTTTGGGAGCAAAAACATTCAAATGTGTGAAAAAAATGAATTTCAACTCCTTGTAATCAAGTTTGCACTATTGTTGTTTTGTTATAAGGGCCATAAATTCTTTTACAAAGGAATTGACAAGTCAATTCTTAGCTAGTTACTTGATGGACAGTATGGAGGTAATGAACCTCAGGTATTAACTTCAAACTAATGCCAAAGAGAACTTTGAAAAACACTTCACATCACATAAACATGGAGGATGAATGTACATTTTCTACATTATCCTTCATGAAGTCAAAATTGTGAAACAAACTCAATGTGATGGTTGACATATATTCATGGACTTATCTAACCTTTAAGAACTTCCCGTATTATGCAACCTATCTTGATTGGCAATAGGTGAAGATTATAAAATCATAGTCTTAGTGTGAATTTTTGGTTCACTTTCCCTATCTCAATGATGACATGGTAGTTATATGAACTAAATTCAAGACTTAGAAAGTTAGAACATAAATAGTTCTTTCACATAGAGTTCTTTGTTGTTGGACCTTGTTTTTGTCATTTTTTGGACTAATGTAATCTATTGGTTTGTTTTTGTCATATTCATTGGTTTTCTCTTTTTTCCCCATTTATTATTGGGCTTCAATCTTTTATTATAGTTTGTTCCTTGCTTTTGTGTTTCAATCCCTTACACATTCCTAAGGTGATGGAATCTTGTCATATATTTATTTTTGGAGTGTGTTCATATGTTCAATCTTGGAGTTTGGTCACGTACTCAATCTTTGGAGATTGGTCATATGTTTTGTCAAGATTAAAACTAGATTTAATTTCTCATTTTTGTATGTGGCAATTCTATGTTTTTTTTATTTTTGGTTTCAACCTTCCTTGCATGTTCCTTTGTGAAAGATAATTGAGTTGGTCACATTTAAGAGATGACCATCCATGTCATTAAGTTGTCCATTGCTAGAAAGCTCTTGTGTGTATAGGTGGGGTCACCATACTTTGTGTTTTCATTATATACTTGTTGTCAATTATTGTTGGAATAAACATGCACCTCTTGCCAACTTTTTAAATTTATTTTTTGTGGCGCATGACCAATTCTTAAATCTTTCATATTTGAATTAGCCATGTGTCTCATGTGTAAATATTTGTGATATCACTAGAGGTGCACTTATACCCTTTCAATAAGAGGCCATTCATTTGATAATTCAAAGTTTTTTATACAAGGCTTGTGGTCCAACACCTTACATTGCAAGAAAATTTTTAAACATAAATGTGATTGAAGGTAAATTGTATCAACAACCATAAATTTAATGATGCATCACACAAAATGGGTTGTACACTTAGGTCATTGAATTAAAGTGCATTATCAATCAATGGTACTTTGAAAAACAATTTGATTGGTCTTGGGACACTTGACAATTGCCATTTCAATTAGATGAACAAAATGTTTTGTCATGTCAAATGGCTTTTATGGAAACATTTGAAATGAATTCCTTCTATTTGTGGACTAATGGTTGATGGACCCAAAGAACAAAGGCTTGTCTATAGACCATTTTAACATTGCTTTTAGTAAAATAAGCATGTACAGATAATGGATGCATATGGGGGGGGGCCTTTGGAATTGACTAATCAAAGTTGTTTTGCTTTTCATAATCACTTATATCGAAACCTTCCAATAATTATGTTCATTTTGCCTATCTTAAATTTACAAATTAAAGGAATGGAATTAACCAAGGTCTTTAAACTACATGTAGGTGAAGAAAGATGCAAGTTGAATGAATAAGGTCACCAATTGATTTCCCAACTTGTTGGGAGGTTGTCATCTTAATGTTGATAAACATTGCACATTTTCAGCATGATTCTAAGCTAGAATTGGAACCATGTGTGGTTTATGCTTGTTGGGACAAGTGAAACCAACAACAATAGTCATCAATCACACATTTCTTTCACAACTCAAAATTGAACTGCTATGGAATTTGATGGAATGAAATGATACATAAGAGCATCTCCACCCACACCTCCCTTTTCAGCCTTTCCACACATTAACCCTTTATCAATTTCCATCCCCACCCAATGCCCATAATCATGAAAGACTTGACAAGAACAAAGTGAGAGATTACTTAAATGCCACCATTTGGGCGAATCATTGTGATTGATGAATCAAATTTTTTTTATTTTTTTTTATCATCACTTTTGGAGATCACTATATCTTGTGCACATTTACAGGTCCAAATCCAATTTCATGCTAAGGTAGTAGTATAGAAAAATTGGCAGTAAAGTGCCAAAAATTTATTGATTATCTTTTTAAAACTCGAGAAAATCATCAATACATTTATAAAATATTTAAACAATTTTTTTCTGAAACTTTTAGTTTTGTGGAAGTCCTCAAATGGTCCAACAAAAACATTTGGTCCATCATTGTTACTTGTGGAGGAACAATAGGAGGATATGGATACAATGGTAAAAATCTAAGTTGTTCTTGGCATTATTGATGGCATTGGGATCCTTCTGCCATGACAATTAGGGATTCCCCATGGCATGTCCCCATTACAAAACCACCTCAGTTGGCAGTTTATCCCCTGTTGTTGATTTGCTCAAATCAAACAAATGTGAGGAAAGTGTGAAAGTCTTACTTACCATTTATATTGTGTAAAATGAAGATTTTCTTTACTTTCTTGAGAAGCATCAGTAGCTATTCTGCATCAGCAATGACAGATTGTTCTAGAAATGGCCCCTGGAAGGATTAATGGAAGAGAACATTAAGGATTCCATAATAGATCCCAGGGGTAGAGGCTGAAGAAAAATCTTCAATACAACTTTTATCCAAAAGATGGTTTTCACTTTGATTCAGGTGCTGCACATGTGTTGATCCTACAGGACATGCCAGTAAACAGGTCCAGTGAAAATGTAGACACAGAAACAAAGCCACAACCCTTTACACAATTGTTGAAAGAGTTAAATGAATCATAACCTTCTATTGACAAACCAGCTCTTCCAGCACTGAAATTTATGCACTTGACAGCCAGTGGAAGAACATCAGATAATCTGCTTACTCCTTGCAGCATGCAAGGCCTTGGAAATCAGGAGACAATCAATTTCAATCCAGTCCCCTATTTTCCCTTTGGGAGTGAAAGAACAGAGAGGTATGTCCACATGTCCATGGAATACGTAAGTTCAGCTAAGTAGATTTTAGCAAAAATGGCAGCCCCCATCTGTTGCTAATATCATAAAGTTTTCTCTCATGATCAATTCTGGATTTCTAAGCAATGGGTTGTAGAAAGGTCATCATCCTATCATGATTTCAGATTAGGTGACATCAATCATTTTGAACCTGAAGATGATCAATCCTTGTTTGCATGTTGCAACACAATGTTTTGTTTCTTTCCTTAAAAGCAAGTAAACATGATGCTTCTTTTATCACACTATCATTCCCTTACATGATCAACCGTATAGCCATCATCACCTTATAGTTATCTCAAAATTTGCAAGCAAATCTGGCATGCGCAGAAGAAGGCCTCGAAAATCCATGTAACCCAAGCCTTCATTTTGGGGATCAGATTCATCTACCACTTTTGACACTAGGTCATCAAGCTCAATGAGATCCAAACCTTCAGATGACGGAACACGATGCAGTGATGCCAGTGATGGTTGGATTGCTACACCAGAACAAGTTAACAAGTTGATACCTTGCATTATGTCATCTGCAAATAGTATGCCAATTATGTTCAATTATTTGAGACTGCTGTGATATAGGGAAGAAACAAAAACATGTGATGCTTATTCTCAATAGAGCTTTTCAGCGTTTAGTCGAATTCCTGGAATATTGTAGGAACAGATAACAATATATATGCTTGCATCTCCATGATCAATCTGAAGGTTTTATGTATGCATATCTTGCTGTTTATCATTTGGGAGTTGTTATCTTGGACTTCTGGATCAAGTAGGATTCAGTCATTGCAGGGTGTGAAAAAAGACCCAAAATATTGTGGAAGTACCTGGGCCAAGGATATCATCACCATCAAAGTCCCACAGGGCAAATATCCATACCATTTTGACATCTGCATGTGTTTCCTTGGAAAAGGTTGACATAACATTGAGGAACATCATGAAAGTAAGCTTGTCACTACCATCATCGCTGAAGAGCTCACAAATACGAGCTGCAAATGGGTTCACTCTCATCTCTTCGACTTGTGCTAACTCCTCAGCTCCAATTTTTTCAGACCCACTTTTGCAAACAGCCTGCTGAGTTGAAAGCACAAATGGGTCCACAAAAACAAGATGGAGCTTTTAACAATAATGAAGCAAATGTATCTTCATGCACTCCTTGGGAACCTAATCCTTCCTCAAAGGATACTACATCAAATGGAATCCAATGCTATCAGACTTTGTGAAGATTGCATGGTCAATCTTCTTTGGGCCAAACATAATTTTGTTTCATATTCATCAAAGGATTAGGTTTGGAAAGGAGAGTGACCAACAAAAATGTGACATGCTGATACACAATGCTAACCATATGTAATACCAGCGAAGAGCATTATATTTACAAAGGATTCATCAAGAGTGTAGAAAGGCGTTCACTAGGATTGTGTTATGTTCCTTGACATTTGAGTGATGGCAATGTTGGCTGCAATTTCTTGTGCTTGCTGAATGATGGAGGCAATGATCCATAGTTCGTACATGAAACTTGTTATGCAGGAGGATAATTTCTTCTGTTTGGAGTTTGGTTTGCATTCTATAGGCCAAGAGTTGTTCAGAAGATAGTGCGGGAGCCGCAGGAGCTGCTCTTGTTTGTAGCTTTTTGGAGTCCTTGACAAAAAGCTGTTGGAATTTGTGCCATAATCCACCTCCCTTTGCAGATATCTTGCTTAGGGTTGGCAACATGCTGACAAACACAGCATCCATACACTACCTTTCAACATATCTGTTGTGGATTTTTTGATTGACATCCATAGTGTCTTTGCAATTCACAACACATACATGTCACATTCGGTTTGCCTTTCAGGCTCTACAGGAATGCATTCTGACATTGAAAGACATCATAGACAAGTATAGATTTGATATCAAAGTCTTAAAAGTGTGTGACACCAACCATGCCTAAGTCTCTCTTCAAACTTCTGACCACTACTTGTATTTGAAGCTGTTCAATGGTCCTTAGATATGTGTAGTGCATTGCTTTTTGTAGGCAATTCTGCAAGCTGATTTTGTGTTTTGGCAAATATACGATCAAGGCAACTCAGATCTCCAATCATAATCCAATGCTGCTGCAAAACAAAGTGGGCTCTAGGTTGGATGCATGACGTATTCCAATATCATGAGGCAGAAGTATATGCAGGGCTGGGCTGGAATCAATAATCATTCTCCAACAACACTTGTGCCACAATTCTCATTTTCCATAATCAATATTAGTTGCAATAACCTGCTTGTCAAAACTGAAACAATGCATTTGCCACCAAGCAGGGCTGAACATAACAAGCCTGGCTGCCCAACCATCTCTATTCAACAACAAAACCATTAGTTTCCCAAACTGTTTCACAGCATACAAGATCTTAAACAACTGGCTTGCAATCATTGAGAAATTTCAAATGAAATGGGCTGAAGGACAGATTGCACTTAGTCCTTGCATTCATTGTAGTTGAAAACAGGAGCCCTGCAAGATCATCTGCATCCTCTCCTGTTTCCTTGGTGCAGAATGTTTAGAGGCCACTGGTTAACCATCATCTGATCATTTTACTTGTCACAACCAACCAGGATGTCAGGAAGGTCACAGTTTACTGCAGGCCATACACTAGAATATATGCCACATGTATCTGCCTTAACTGAACCAATGGAAGTGACCAATTTCAGGTTTCATCCATCATAAAATGGAGTATAACAGGTGATCCACCATTTGGATGTCCAAATTGCATGAAATAAAAAAAAGTGGGGTGTTCAAATACTAAATTCATGTCTTCTGTTCAATCTGAAAGCAGAGAGTCCTTGTGTTGTCTGGAGCTACCTTTCTGAGTGGGGCTGATTAGTTTCAAGGTCACCAAGTGGCAGCCACCCCCTGCTTCAGGCGAGAACCTTCCATCAGAATACTTTGAGTTGATGGCATCCTTGCAGATGGACCATCAAGGTGTAGGCTTCAGTTGGCAACTTTTGGGGCTGCAAAAGTGTTGTCCTTGAGGGGGAAATAGATCCCTGATATAATCATAAGCAGACTATGACTTCTAAAAGAATGAAACTCAAAGGTCTACTCCTGAAACAAGTTTCTCATTCCAACTAGATGCCATGTGGGGGGGTAAGGGAGCGACTACATCCAAGACATCATCACATGATTGTACAATTCTCTGACCAGCTTCATAATCTGTTTTAGCTGATTCTTGATGCTTAAATATCCTAGCTACATTAGGAAGACTCAACTTGTGGCAATGAAGATGTAACAAGGGTGTATTTGAGAAGATGTCACCCTTCTGACGCTGTTTGCAATCATTTGGAGCTAATGGGTTCTCTGGGTTGTGTTCATCCTTGGGTGGCCAATTCTTCAAGGCACACCAGCCATACTTGTAGTCACCAACAATTGGAGTCCCCAACACTTCTGCACAGTGTACTCGTATCTGATGCACAGTAGCATCTACACTCATCAATCTAACTTACACACCCAGAAAATGGTACTTGAAGGGCACACAATGCAAACCTATGATTCCTTCTGATCCAACTACTCTGGGGGAAGGTTGCACTTTATGAGGCACAATTAAACTTCAAATTGAGCTACACTGGTATTGTAATATCATATTGAGTCTCTCAAAGACCTCGGTCTCAGTTAGAATCCAGTGAGCAAAGAAAAGGAGGAAAAGAATTCACAAACCTGATGCTTGCGACCAGTCAGAGGGTGAAGCTCCAGCCAAGTGCAGCCTACACACCAAACAATCATGTATTAGACACCACGGACAACATGAGTTCATCTTTGACAGAGTGAAATCTGGTAGATCTGGTAACAAACCATATCTTTGTCAGTACTGAGAATACTTACAATCTATGTCAATCTCAATACAGTTGAGATATGTCTCATTAATTAGATTATAGAGACTTCATATCTGACAACACAACAGCAAGACATCAGCAAGGATCAAAAAGAGGAGGCCCAACCCTAAGAAAGAGAAAACAAAACCGTAACCAAGAGAACTGTACAAAAGAGTACAGAAATATCTTGATTTCAAGCTGTCCGCCATGAGTCAAACAACCCAACATACAGTTCCATTTCCCTGCAACTGAGCAGTTTCCATCCTGGACTATAATAAACACTTTGCATGTGGTGAACATTGGCACAACTTGTGGACCTGAAGACTCCTGAATGGATGCTATACTCAGAACCACAGATGAAGTCACACATTATTGCAACCCTCTCAGCAATTATTCAAAATTCCTCACAGGTATTGCAGTGGACTCACCAAGAGCAGAAGGTCCAAGGACCTGATAGTCTGTGATTGCCTCCTGTGCATCAGGATGACTTCTATGAGTCACCCTCATCTTCTCCAGCTTACCACCACTAGTGCTTACCTGCACCCAGTACACAGAATCAGGAATTGCTGTAGGAACTGCCCACAGGAACCTCCATGCCATAACACAACATTTACATGTCAAGGGAGAAGCCTGACTGTTTGTTGAATCACGTGCTTGAGTGAACTCTTGATTGGTCTCCTCTGCACTGTTATCAATCCTTGGTTTTGTGCAAGATTGACCTCTAAGCAGTCACTTGACTTAGCTAGAAGTCAGCAGCAAAAAAACTAAAACAAGAGCTTCTTTAGAAGCTGTCTTGCAGGATGCATTTTTTGCTTTGACAGTAGACACTGATCAGAACCTTTGCAAGAGGTGATGAAATACGGCCGTGCAACTTGGTAGGGGTCCCCACCACCAATGCCCAGTACCTGCGCTCTATGTTTTGCCCATGACCCTGCAATATCAACAAACACCTACAGACAAGTAAACTGCTGCTTCTTGAATAACTTTGGATGCACATAGAGATATATCATTGGGGTTAACCTAAGAGGAGCATGCAATCCACTGCTGTAACATCAATCCTCTAGCAATCAAACTCAACAAATGGCAGGCAGACCAACAGGCTTATGAACTCAAAGATGGAGGAAAGTGTGGAGAAAAGAACACCTTCCACAGTTGAGTCATTTCAGAAGATTTTATCCGCAGCAGGGCATGCAAGAACACTGTACTTTGATGAGTGCGACCAATCACCATAGCACCACTTGTTTCCTTATCCAACCGATGTACCTGGAAAGTCACAAAGAAGCTCAATTTTTCCCCTGTACAGAATACAAACATAAGACTTCACTAAATAAGGCTTCTCAAGCAAGATACCCTCCTGTGAATCAAGTTTTTCCTCTTCTAGATTGCAACAACACTATTATACATCAGTTTAACATGCTGTTTCTCAGAAAGTGAAAGAGACAAGGTTAATTGATATATGTTTGGGCACAGTACCAGTCGAGGACCTTCACTGTAGTTGAAGGAGAGAGCTGCTCCCATCATTGAATCCAGGCTTCTCCTCACCTCTGTGCCTCCCTAACAGTAGTGTCACTCCTCAATGTCATATTCCATGGTTGCAAACCTGGTGTGTACATTCAAAATTGACAATAACCTCTTTAACTGCATTCAAAGAGGAACATTCATTCAGAGAAACTATACTAAAGTATGAGCCTTCATGCAACCAACCTGGACAGCAAGTCCACAAGGCTTGTTGATGATGATCAACTCCTTGTCCTACAGCAATCAAATAGGATTCCATTATTAGATGTTCTGGAAGAATTTGCACTCATCATTGGGACTCATTCTTCCACACCAAATTCATATGATAACTTGCCATGTGTAGGATGAGGCTGCGGAGCCACTCAATCTCTTCTGGTGTTGGTTCATGAGTTGTCCTTCCCAAGGCATGCATAGTCTTTCCAGAAACCTCCATGCCTTCTTTAGATTGGAGTGTGACGACAGCTGCAGGCATAACTAGAACCGCTCCCTCTTTTAGAACTTCCTTTCCTGACACCTGTTGACATCCAGGAAACCTTCTGACATTTACAGGTATTTGCTCAAACCTCAATTAAGTTGAATATACATAACAAATTTTCATGTCAACCAGTTCTACATAATATTGAGTCAACTGCAGGTTATCAACTGTGTTCACTAAACTTGATAAATGCTCAGCTTTCTCCAGGGAAAATGGTCTAAAGAGCATCAGAGCATTGAAGTCTGTCACAGATAGGTGAAGCCATTTAAAGTACCCTGTTCAGCCGCTGACCAGAAGAGACAGAGGAAGGCTCGCAGGGAGGAGATGATGACCTCACTCTAATCTGCTCATCACATAACATCCAGCAGATTTCAAATCATTGAATAGGCTCATTCTGCACAACAATTTTTCCAAAAACAAAAACAAAACAACAATTCAGCACAAAAATACTCTATAATTTCATGTCTCAAGTGAGCACATCACATGTGCAATAGACCATGTGAATGACCATCAAAGCAAGTAAAAAACCTGCAACATAATGGCATCTGTCTTCTTTAGAGCCAAGTGACCACTGCAAACATCATTACATTTCTCCCAAAACTTCCACTACATCTAATTTTAGAGCAAAAGTATTCAAGACTTTGATAACACCATGCTCAGAAATTTTTGGGCTTGTGGAACTTAGATATCTAGTCGGGTTTTCAACACAGCAAAGGAAGGATGTCACAGGAGAATACTCAAAGAGCAACCTGAACAGAATGGTCTTAGCCCCCAGCAAAACTGAATTTCCATACCTGGCGTAACCGAAACAGCTTGTTTATCAGGCTCTGAGGAACATCTGGGCAGCACTTTGAAACCCACCGCAATGCTGTCAGGGGCTTCACCTTCCCTTGCCCTTCCAATACTCCACCTTCCACCATATCTGAAAGCCCAAAAATCCAATTCAGGTATAAAAAGATGTAGAAAGTCACCTTCACAATCAACCCTCCAATGTCCCTAAGTTTTGTAACCATAAACCCTGCATACTGTTCGATTTTACAACTTCAAGCTGCATTGAGCAACCTATCCTTGGAAGACCTATTACAACCATCATAGGACTTGCATGATTTGGAATCTGTAGATACATATTATTGAGATTGAGATTAAGAAGATGAAGCCAAGTATGCATTGGAACCGGCAATGTAGCCAATGGTCCAAATCGGTAGGCAGATTCAAAGGTTGGGAATGCAAGCGGAAAACCCTCAGCAGACCAGAGCATCAACTATCAATGTATGGAGCCTCTTGAATACCTCAAAGCTTCAAATTGAATGAGGAGGAAGGCAAAGGTCAAATTGAGGATGTAAGGATGCAGAATTCCCTTCTAATGCGCGCGCACGAATTTAAGATTGAGGGGTTTAGGGTTTTAATGTTCCGAAGTTTTGCGTACCTGCTTTCGTTTGGTAGTTTTGAGACTGAAGCAGGGCTTGGAGAGCCATTTGTGGAGGCACTGGTGGAAGCTCCCGCCATCGCTGCCGAGCTCCTTCGTGGTTACTGCCTTCGCTCAAGTTCGA
>Ga0209208_10009366_pt1 | contig 12882 bp, 8 predicted proteins | sample S1TSphfallax_3_FD_187694 | JGI IMG/M metagenome (GOLD analysis project Ga0209208, IMG submission 187694) | Host-associated microbial communities from peat moss isolated from Minnesota, USA - S1T2_Fd - Sphagnum fallax MG (SPAdes) (version 2) | ecosystem: Host-associated > Plants > Peat moss >...
AGTTATGGAGGATGACATTGCTTGGGGTGTAATGAAGTTTTCTACCATTTGTCATATCAAAATTTTGTTTGAAAATAAAATTTGTTTGTTCAATCAAAGTTCATATGTTACTAATTAATATATAATCAAGTGATTGTCTAAATGTTCGTACCAAGCTCGTGAAAACTACTTCAATCCATACAAGGATTTGAGAAGTTTGCATATGGAACTTGTGAATTGGTTGGAATTGACAATCCTTTTGGTATGGTCACATATATGTTTTCTTCAAGAACACAATTTAGAAATGTTGTTTCGGCATCAAGTTCATGCATTTCTAAGTCATATTGGGTAGCAAGGATGATCAACACTTTGATTCAATTTAATTTGACTATAGGGGAAAAAGATTTTATATAATCAACACCATGTATCTGTAAAAACCCTCTTGCTACTAAGCTAGTTTTATATTTGTCAATTGTTTCATCCAACTTAATTTTTATTTTAAAAACATAATTGGAATCCTCCCTTTTGGAAAAATAGTTAATTCCCATGTTTTGTTGGTTTTCAAAAATTCAATTTAGATTGGATGGTTGATTTCCATTTTTCAACATTAGGACCATTGAGAGCATCTTGGATTGTAATAAGAATTTGAAATTGAACATGTGCAACATATGCATGATATATGCATTTTGCATGTTTTTTGGGTGGTTTTTTGCCTTGTATTGTTTCAATTGGTTTTTGTTGAGGTTTTATTGTTCTTTTAGGTCTTTGAAAAGGGCCTATTATTACCTTTTGATTATGTATTGTATCTTATTCATTATTCAAATATAATTGGGACAATGGTTCAACAATTACATCATGTTGATTATCTTGTGGTCCTCCCACACTTTGAGAACAAACTACTTGTTCATTTTGTGGACATGCTTGTTGGTTTTGTGAAAATTGTTGAGGTTGAGATTGTATTTGAAATGTTTGTTGATTTTGTTGTGAGCATTGGGTAGTGCTTGGAGGTACAACTTGTGTTTGATTTGTTGATTTGTGATTCTAGTCATGTTGGACTTAAGAGCGTCTACTTCAAAAAAGTTTTTTTTATAGCCTTTTATTGTATGACATTATTAATAATTTTAGGTTTAATTCATCAATAATAACATCTTTTAACACAAGTATTTGTCTCTTGTTTTCATAAGTTGGTATGCCTTGAATTTTTCACTATATCCCAAGAATAAACATTCAATAAAATGTGCATCCAACTTCTATCTCTTTTCCTTATGCAATCAAATATTTTTAGGTGGGACAAATCAAGTTGATGTCCAAACCATATTTGATATGGTGTCATTTGATTCTAGTTTGATTTAGTGGGACTTTGGTTTGGCAAGTAATACACACTCATGAAAGATTCCCCCCAAAAGTTTTTTGGTAGTTTTGCATATGAAAACATGGTTAAGATGGTTTCAATTAATGTTTTGTTCTTTATTTCAACAACTTCATTTTGTTATGGTGTGTAAGCTACAATGAACTCCATTATGCCCTCCTTTTGGCAAAATTCAATGAATTCTTCTTATTTATATTCACCTCCTTCACCAAATTTTCATATTCTGATTTTTTGAATATTTTGTTTCTCAGCAAAATTCATACATTTGAAAAATATGTTGAATGTGTTAGATTTTTTTATCAAATTAAAAAATAAATCTTGATTTATCATCACTAGAGGTTATAAAATACTTACAACCTCCATGTGTATTGGTTTGCAAGGGCCCACACATGTCAAAGAGTATTAGTCTATAATTTTGTGTGGATTTATAAGCTCCCTCTTTGGGAAATTTATTTATTTGTTGTTTTCCTTCAATACAAGGTGTACACCATGTAATTTTTTTTCATTAAAATGATCAATTTTTCTTGCCAATGTTTGTGTGTCTCAAAGTATGATGCCATAATTTAGCCATACTAATTTGTGTTATGGTTGGGACTACAACAACTTGTCTTTCTTTGTTTTGCATTTCACCAAGTTTATATAAATCATAATCCAATTTACATTCTGCTGTGATATCTTTTGATTTATTGATGAAAATATATATTCCTTGTTTTATATGCATTTTTCTTCTTACTTTATCAAAATGTTTCATTGAAAATAAATTATTCTTTAATCTAGGAACATGTAAGATTTCAAGCATTTATTTTTTTATACCATTAAATTTTTTTATTGTAACCACTTTTTGCCCATAGATTTTATGTGTTGTATTATCACCCAAGAACACTACTTCATGACTATTTGAAAATGGTTGGTAGTCAATAACAATTCCATATCAAAACACATGTGAAATACCCCAATATATATGTGTTAAATGGAGTCATTTCCTTCTTTCATTAGTAGTGCAACACCATATAAATTGTTATTTTTTGTAACAATGTTTGAATATGACCTTTTGTTATTTGAAATAATTTAATTAGTTTTTTTTTTTTTACAATGTTTCACAACAACACATCTTGGGTTTTGTGACTGGGCTTTGTGATTACGTCTTAGTCATGAAGGACATATGCAACTAATCATTCATGAGTTGTTAAACCCATGTCATTTCATCCATTTAGTTGCAAAACCCAATCATCTTATCAATTAGCATTTAAAAAAAAATTGGCTTAATATTGAAATTCCATGTCATCAATGATTGTGATATGACATGTAAAGTGCATGCTATTTCAATTTAGTCATTTTATTCGACTAAGTGTTACAAAAGACACTTTGATAGATGGATGACATGTGTCAAAAATCTATAAACGTGTTATGAGTCATTACACATGACCAAAAGTCAACTTAGCCTAACCTAGCTAGATTAGGCAACATAATTTAGTTCGCCTAGCCAAAATCAACCTAGCTTAACTATGTTAAGCTAATTACTTATGTTAGGCAACCTAGTTTAGGTGGTTTAGATTAAAAACAAATGTTAGACTCCTAGCCCAAAAATCCTATACTAAGTTATTTAACCTAAACCAAGTGGCCTAGGTATCATAGGTTGCAAGACTAAGGACTTGAACCTTTCACCTTCACTTTGGGGTTCAAGTCTTCATCCATTGTATTACCACATTTTTTTCACACTAATTATATTTAACACAAAGTTATAAAGTTCAAAAAATTTAGCCTTGAATTAACCTTATCCACACTAGGTTGATTTAAATCAACCTACCTACTACTTACCAACCTAGCCTAAACTTAAACCTCCCTAAGTTGACTTAAGATGAATTAGTTTGTCAACCTATACTACTTACTAACCTAGCCTAGGTTAACTTAGGCATTTTTAGGGTAAAAACAAACCCAAGGATAATAATCGCATTTAATCACATCATAGTTGCATTCAGTTGCACAAAATTAAGGTGGTTACAAATTTAATAAAATATTTTGTAATGAGGTTACTTATATTGACTTGGCAAAAAACCTAAAGTTAAGAATTTAAGCACTTAAGCAAACCTACCTAGGTTAACGTATTAGAAGGGTAACCTATTCTAGGTGTATTTAATCATACTAAATGTAGTTATTTTTGTATGTATAGTTAAATAACTTACAAGGTAGCTCATATTATGAAGTAGGTTTTTATTAAGTAGCCTACATACATAGGTTAACTTAATAGGTATGTTAACTTAAGCAAATGTGTTAAATAGTAAAAAAACAAGGAATTATGTGTCACCTTTTTCAAAATGACTATTAATATTGTACTCATAATTACAATTAACAATAGATTGTTTAGTACACATACACATGCATGTGAATTCATGATTTCAAAAATTTCATGGCACACAAAACATTATGGCATGCCATAACAAATATTGGTGCCATAAATTCAAAACACACAAAAACTTATGATGTCACAAGAAATCATGGATTGCCATGAAAATTTGTGACACCTTATTACCAAATGGTGTGGCATGGCATATTATCATCACATGGAAGACCAAGTCATTATTAATTGCAAAGGACAACAATATTTTCAATTAGTTAATAAATGAAATTAATTTATCAAATCAACAACATGAATCATGATGTGAAATTAGTGTCACAAGTCACGAGGTGTTGTGATTACTAGTCAACCTTATTGTCATGTGGGATGCCATGTCAACATCACATGACCATAAGTTGTTATTATTCATCAAAAGTTGTAAGAATGAATGAAATTTTGTTATTACTTAATTTTGGATGATTAAAAATACATTTATGAAAATTTGATATTTGTGTAAAAGTCATCAAGTCATGATATTGACTATAGTCCCAAAACCATAATGCCACGTGGCACTACAATGTCTTTTACAAATACACAATCATTAATAGGAACTTATAGTTATAATCGTAGTAAAAAATATATATATTCATTTTATTAACCAGTTGTAAAACCCATTTGTTGTTCTGTTTTATCACATGTCCAAGCTTCTTACAATATAAACATCTCATCTTCCTTTTATCAAATGATGATTTGGAAAATGTTACATCATCTCTTGGTGCAAAAGATATATTGGGATTCTTTGTGTTAGGTGATTTGTAATTATTGAACTTTGAATGTTTCATCCCTACATAAAAGGTTGATGTATTATTGTTATTTTGATTCATGTCTTTCATTAAAGTTTTTTCTTGAATCAAATTTGATATCAAAGATTGGAGGGTCAAATTAAGTTTCTTCACAAGGAACTTAGAAATGTTTTATAGCTTGAAGGCATACTTTTCATGAGGCAAATGATTGCTTCATCATTTGGTGCCCACGTTCTACCGGTAATTAGTTGGTGCAAATTTGTGCAAAACAAGTGTATGTGTTTCATAAGACTACAATTTTTTCTCGTATTTAAAGTGTGGAACTTATCCTTGATATACATTGTAGTTACAATATTTAGAAATTGCAATAACCTTTCCAACTTTTTCCATCCTAAATTTGATGTGTTACATGATTAAACATGCAACATAACATTGTTATCCAAGCTATAATCAACCATGGTTAGAGACATTGCATCCCTTTCCTCCCACTCACTTGTGCTTCTCACTCCATTATTTGTGATGCCTACCTTTATTGTAAAAAATTGGTTGAGATTCATGTAAGATTAAACATTTTTTTGTTTGTATACTAAATTCATTTAAATTTGTTTTGTAGGTGCAGTTCTTATTTCATAAGGCAAATACTTCAAGATTTGTTTTGTTGGAATATTTCTTTTAGCTTTACATTCCCCATAGTGATTCACAAATTACAAATGATATGTCAATTGACCTCTTCAAATCTCTTGCCCACTTAACCACACAACCCCCACAAATTACAATCCATTACCCTATAGGTTATTGAAAGTCTAGACTCTTCATAATAATGGGTATTGCTCTCATGTTATCACAAAAAAAAATGGTGCATGCTTTCAAGACTCAAGTTGTTGGAAAAAAATTGATGTGTTATGCATAGATTGTAACTTTCACCTTCCTTCAAACTACACCATGGAATTGGAAGTGTCAAGCAACAAGCTTGCTTCACCCAAGCTTTTTCCAATATTCACTATTCATGTTTTCACACATTGCACTTTCCCAAAAAAACTTCACCAAGAACCTAATGTGTTACGTAACCTCCATTCTTGTCACTCTTCATTCTTGAATCCTGAATTCCCATTATGTCTATAACATGGTGTGGCCAATATCCACCATAGTATGGAATGCTTTTGGCAAATCCAATGGCTTAGATTGCACCAAACAAGAACAACTTAATGACCATCGATGGTGACCTTGTAGTGATCCCATTCTTACACAAATTAAACTTTTAGCAACCTTCTTTGTTTGTATATAATTGTTTGGTGAATTTTGGTTTTATTGTTACTCCTCTTTTGTGACATTTCTCATCATTTGAAAAGCAGAGTTGACAATCACACATTTAAAAAGAATTCAATTTTGCAGATTTTATCTTTTGTTATTATTATTATTTTCCATTATGAAGGTAACTCCACATTTTTTGATTGCATTTTGGTGAAATTTCACCAAAAAAATCCTTGATGGAATTAGAAAATCTCTACATTCTTTGTTAAACTGATTGGAACTAAAGGTCTTAGAAATCAAAAAAATCAATTTCAAGACTAGACCAAAAGTTCCATCAAAAAACACATAAAAAGTTAGAAATGAGAGAAAGATTTCTTTTGGAATCAAGGACCAAACAACATTTGTTCAAACCTCACTTATCATAATGTGCACCTTAAAGTCAAGGAAGTTATTATGGTCGTTTTGCACCTTCATTAATATGGCTAAATCAGTTGCCCTTGTCAATTGTGTAGGCGATCAATTTTGCTATGTTCCCTAGATTTGTTTTTTCGCCTTTTACAAGAAGGTTCATTGGTTTTAACAACTAGAAATAGGTAGTGTTTGGATGACTTTGGTTCCTAGTTCACTAGTATCCTCATTCAGATGGGCTTGACCATAGGCTTACTAGGATCCAAAATCATCCAAACCCTAAAGGATTGGGGTGGTAAATTATGCCATTTTCTTGACCACCTTATATGACATAATCTTGTAATGATGATCATATATGCATAGTAGATACTAAAATGTGTTTCTTGAACATTTTTTTCCTTAAATGGTTGAATCTACCACCAAAAACCTTAATGTCATGAAATGGCCTTGCCATTGCTCATTATGTTGAGTGTGTTGCCTAACTTGCCCTAATAGGTTTGGTTGGCACCTTACCCAATGTAATGGGCAAGGGCTTCACCGTTTTGTAGTACTAATCTTGAAATCAAATGCTAGGATTTGGAATACTCAACTACAAATCAAATTGCTAGTTGAAATTTTTGCATAACTAAAAATAGTTGCCGAAAACTTCATGTTCACAACCTTGCAAACTTCACAACCAAAGATTAATATCATGTAAAGGTTCATATGTTTGCATGAAACTCAATTCATATTTTCAAAGTTCTTTGGAAACAAAAAAATTAATAGTGGTAATAGTACCTAGTCATCTCAAATCTATTTCAAGAATTTTGTTCTACAAGATTAGGTAGTTACCGAGTTAAAGGAAGAGACTTGAGAGAGTTGAAAATTCATTCCCAAGTTTAGTGTCTACGGTGATGAAAAAGATTATGATATTGCTATAAAAAATTTCATCTTTTAAGGAAACTCACTTATAAATTGTAAGAATTCAAGTTCAAAGCATAACAAGAATTTTTAAAAACATGTTTTTATTGTGTGTTCTTCTGGAATCTCAAAACATGAAATATGCAACTCCAGAAGCACACCATGACATAAAAACCTCAAACACAAAAACTCGAACTCTATTCATTAAATTACATTTTAACAACAAATAACAAACTATAAAAAACTAATGTCATGTAATAAATATCTAATAGTTGTCGTGTGCTGCAAGATTGACACCCAACATTATCAAAATCAACAAAGTCACATTTGAAAACATGCACATAAATGAAGAGATACATGTAAAAGAGAAATCTGCTAACAAACTATGACATTGGTCTAGAGAGATGAATCTTCTTTTCTTCTCAATCTCTGAATGTCCTAATTATGTTTCCTCCATTTAAGATAAAGATGCAGAAAACCATGCAAGCTTGACCAGTTTGTAAATCATAATCAGCAGCACACGTCTCTATGTGCCTTCTTTGAATTAAAAACACACTCCTGAATGGTTTCTATGGTTTTTATTTACACTCAAAACCGAATGAAGTATGAACAAAAATTCCAGAATCCTCAAGTCTTTGTCTTCTTTTCTGTCTAACTGTGAAAATCAAACCCCTATGCTCTGAAAAAAAAAGATCTGAACAACATTCTTGGATGCTATTTCTTGTAGTTCTATTTTGCTCTATTTTGAAAATCTGTTAAGAAAACAAAGACGCTGAAACCAACCAATTTTCATTGATTGCTGCAAATCCAATCCCTTGTTTAATATGATGATCACACTCTGCCCCTAAAAATTGTATACAAAAAGCTCAGTGCCACCTGCAAACTAATTGTAATCTGTATGAGCTCTGCAACCCACCCATCCACCCTCCCATCCACCCACCCAGTCTGCACAAAACCCATGGATGGGGTTTTTCAGAGCTTGGATTTTTGCCTGGAAACTTGGAAGGGATATATGATGGTGATGGTGGTGGTGATGAGCTTGGAAGGGTAATGGAGAACAGCAGGAGGATTTTCCAAACCTTGAAACCCAGAAAGAGATGTTTGACAGAAGAACATGGATGATGATGATGAAGAAGAAGAAGAAGAAGAAGATGATCATGATCATTGAGCAAGGTCCAACCAGTTGAGAAAGCTGAAGTTTGTGAGCAATCTTTGATGGAAGTTGGTAAGCAAACTTTTGTGATGCAGGATTGCTGAAGTTGTAGGCAATCTTTGGTGAAGTTGGTAGGTAATCTTTGGTGCAGATTGATGATCTTGGAAAGCAATCTTTGGTGGAAGATTGATGAAGCTGGTAAGCAGATCTTTGGTGCAGATGTGATCTCAGTGACCAATCTTTGGTAGAAGATTGACAAAGTTGGTAAGCAATTTTTGATGTAAGATTTGGTGAAGTTGGCAAAAGCAATATTTGAAGAAGATTTTTGGCAGCTGAGAGAAGATGATGATGATGCAGTTGAAGAGGTGATCGAGGAGGAGGGCTTTTCAGGGCTTTTGAGAGGATTAAATGCTGTTTTTTGGTTTGTGCGCATATCTCTATGTGTGTGTGTCGTGTATGTGTGTGCAGATCTATGCAGAGTTTGTTGTGTTGTGTTGTGATCAGATCCAGAAGGGTTGAAGCAGCAGGGTGTTGGAAGGAATGTGCAGGTCTGGCAACCACATCCACCGGCCTTCACCATGAACAAAATTGAGCTCCAAGTGCGCAACTCGAGAAGATTGCATGTTCTTGAGGAAGATGGAGCTACCACTTTGGGTGGCCAAAACGCTGAAGCTCTTGGAGCTGGCATTCAGAAACTGGCTGGAGATGGACCAAGGCGGTCTTGCAGCAGGCTCCCACTGCAGTTCTTCATTCAGCAACCATATGGTGAACTCCCTCTTGCCATAAAGATCAACCTCAGCAGTGAAGAGGATGAAGTGACCATCTGACTCCACCAGCTTCCTGTCCTCACAGGAGACACCGATTCCCAAAGGAAGACTGTTAGTGTGCACCTCAATCCAAACCTCCTGCTCCATGTCCAGCCCGAAGAGGTGGAAATTGGATCCCAGGAAGTAGAAACGGGAATTGCAGCAGATGGGTGTGGCACCAGTTGCCATGGCAGGCACAGGAGCCGAGATGAGACGCCATCCATCAAACTCAGAGTCGTAGACTTGAACAAAAGTCTGGGCTGATTGCCAGTGATGCTCATGATCTTCTGCATTCGGTGTACTAGTGTAAGTGGCAAGGATCCTGAAAGCTTTCGTCTCTGGGTCTACTCCTATGCACCTGATCTTCACACCTGCTTGCAACGGCGGAAGCTCCTGCCATGTTTTCATCAATGGGTTGCAGACCAAGACTCGCGTGAGGGCGCCATTCTCCTTGCTGCTGGAGAGCTGGCCGCCTGCAGAATCATCATCGCTCAGACACACAAGGTTGCCGCCTGCTGCTTCCAGGAACGGGAATGAAGCGCATACTTTCTTTGGGAGATGGAGAGTGTGCCATCGCCTGAGACTGGGGATGTAGGCATGGAGCAAACTCCGCGGGGAGGAGCTGCTGCTGCTACTGATGAGTGAGGATGATGCTGTTCGGTCCTGGGACAACATCAACATCCAGGGCTCGGCTAGCGGAGGGCAGAGCTCGTTGTCTGCGTGCAGTGTGGGGTGCGAGATGAGAGCGTACCAGCGCTTGCAGACTGCGCGAAAGCGCACCAGACTCCGGGGCGGCAAGCGCTTCAGAATGAGCTCCACCACATCCTCCGGCATTGATCCGTCCCATGATTCTGCTGAGGCAACAGCCCCGCAAGTCTCAGAATCCTCCATCAGAATCACACCACCCTCGCTCCTCCTGCAAAGCTGCTGGTGGGAGCTGATCAAGGATTCTTGAAGATCGAGAAGCTTTGTTGCTGCAGATCTAGAAGCTTGCTGCTGCAATCTTTGATTTGCTAGTGGATCTATATTGTGCTGATCACGACAAGAATGGAATTGGCTATCATGGTAGTTCAGAGCTTCTCTCGTCGGATTCTAGACATCTGGAGCTCAAGGACGACGTTAGCCGATCACTTTCCGCGCCGGGGACTTCAAGGGTTTGTGCTGCTGCTGCTGCGTCTTGATCAAGGCGATGACGGACGTAGAAGAAGGAGAAGAAGATTGGGACATGATCTCTAATGTTCCTCCTACTCTCGGCTGCTGTAGTTCTCGACGGCACTACTACTGTGATCGACGACATACCACAGAGCAGCTAGCGCCTGCTGCTGCAGCAACTGCGGATTTGCAGTTGTAATTCCTGCTCTCACGATCAAGAATCTCTAATAGATCAGCTCAAGTCTCTGGAGAATTCTGCCTGATCTTGGTAGCTCTTGATGCTGACTGGATTTGCAGAACCTTGCAGACGGAGATAGACCCTCTCTCTCTCTCTCGCTCTAGACCCATCTCGACCATCTCTCTCTACTCTCTCTCTCCCCGATCGAAGAACTGTGTAGCCCAAACGATCATTTGTCGGTCGCTCGAGCCTCCCCGCGATATCTGAAGAAGCTAAGGATCATTGCAGCTATGGAAATACTAGCTGATTTGCACTCCTCCCATTCGACTCCGCTTATCAATCGTATCTTCTATCACGTCGATCAGACCGGCCGCCGATGCAGACAGTGGCGCGCGCGCTCTCTCTCTCTCTCTCTCTCTCTCGCGATCAACCGCGGTTCATTGTAGTTTTCTATAGCTCTTTTGCCGCTCCCTCGATCTATCGCCAGCTTCTTAATCTCCGCGATCTCATTCTCTGCTGCAACAGCAGCTGATTGCTAGATAGGTCGCTGCTCGATCGATCATTTTGAAGAATAATTCCCGTGTACGATTTCTGGATGATCAAGCCAATACATAACAAAAGCTAAGCCCAATTATCCGGGAATTGACGAGGAATCGACCTTGCATGAGGAGGTCCTTAACTCCTGCATCACCCTTTTAGTCGATCATCAACAAAACAAGGAACAAAGGACAAACAAAAAAAACACACAAACACACACACAGATTGCAGAGGCAGCAGCGACGTCCAGAACAGTGGTCTTCTCTCCCTGTCTCTGTCTCTGTCTTGATCCTGCAAATGCTATGACCTGCAGCACCTCTCATGCGGCGCATAGTGCTAGAAGAAACATCAAACCAAATAACTTCCTTTCCTTTCCTTCCTAAAACTTCCACACACGAAAAATCCAAAAACCAAAAAAGAAAAAAGAAAAAAGGATCGATCGAGCCAGCTTACAACAGTCGAAGAAGATGAAGAAGAAGAAGCGATGAATGATGATTCCTTCCGCCAAAACCAGCACCTTGCTTGCTTGCTTCCTGCAGCCCAGCAGCAACGTCCAGAACGGTGGTCCGCCGATGAGAAAGTAGAGAATCTCGCGGCCACTGTCGACAAAGTCTGTCTCCGACAGATCTACCACCACTAGGTGGCACACTATTATTATAGGAACCCACTTGAATGAACGCGCGGGAGAGAGAGAGAGACAGAGAGAGACAGAGAGGGAGAAGAAGCAAAAAAAAAAAAAAAGGAAAAACAAAAAGGTATGTGTCGCTGCTTGAGAGATGAGTATCGAAGAAGAGGAGCAGACAAAGACAAGAAGAAGGCAAGGGGGCCGGAGAGTTCGGGCGCGGGGGCTTGGGGGGATTGCAGTCTTCGATGCGCGCCTTCTTATCCTCTCTTCTCTCTCTCTCTTTCTCTTCTCTCGCTCCTTCTCTTGCGCGCGTGCGCGATGTCTTGTGTTGTTTGCGTCCGTCCCGCAGTCGTCGCCTCCGACGCGCGTCCTCCGTTGCAGTAAGTTCCCAAGCAGTGTTTTTTTGGGGGGAGGGGGGGAGGGGCCAAATTTCGCCAAATTTCGACCTGAAAAATATGATTTCGACCTATACAAAGGATTTTTCATCGCTAGATTTCAAAGATTTTTTTTTAAAAATCGCCGGATTTTTTTCATAAGTTCCAGTAGGTAGCCAAGAATATTGAAGGATCCTGGTTCTTTTTCTGCTTTAATATTTAGTATGTTGCCAAATCTGGCTAAATCATCTTATGGAGATGATCGCCACTTTTAAGCTCACAAAATTGAAAAAAAAGAAAAACTCTGTTCCAAAGGGATAATACGGGTAGCCTAGCCAGGTCCCAAAAATAGCCAGGGGGAAAAGGCGACAATTCGAGGTCCCAAGTATAGCCGGGTGACCGATCCCAAAAATCAGGGGGAAAGCGACAAATTTTGAGGTCCCAATTATATCCAGGTCCCAAAAATCAGGGGGGGCGGGGGAGGCGACAATCTGAGGTCCCAACTACTTCCAGGTCCCCAAAATCAGGGGGAAAGCGACAATTGGAGGTCCCCAGGATAGCCGGGTAATGGGTCCCCAAAAAGTAGGGGGTAAGGCGACAATTTGAGGTCCCGATGATAACCAGGTCCCCAAATGTAGGGGGCGGAGGGGTGGAGAGGCGACAATTTGAGGTCCCGAGGATAGCCAGGTCCCCAAAAACCGGAGGAACCTTTTGTGCTACCATTTTTCAAATTTGTTTATTTTTATTTTTTTGGTTTGGTTTGGGGGTTTTTTTGGACCTGTATGGGGTAAACCGGCCGGTGAATGAACACTTAAGCGCTCAGGGCAGGCCGGACGGATCCAAGGGGAGGGCTCCATTGTTTCTGGTCTTTGAACAAAACTTGAACCCCTCCTCTTGGAGCATCTGAAACACTAACAATCATCGAAAATGGATTAAAAAGGAGAAAGTTATGGCCCCCAAAAATAAAGGGTGTCAAAAAAATTTTAAATAAACATTGAACGTTACAAAAGTC
>Ga0209208_10009367_pt1 | contig 12882 bp, 5 predicted proteins | sample S1TSphfallax_3_FD_187694 | JGI IMG/M metagenome (GOLD analysis project Ga0209208, IMG submission 187694) | Host-associated microbial communities from peat moss isolated from Minnesota, USA - S1T2_Fd - Sphagnum fallax MG (SPAdes) (version 2) | ecosystem: Host-associated > Plants > Peat moss >...
CCATGTGGTAATTTCAAGAGCCAATGGCCATAAAACATGTGGCAATTTTTTATTTGTTCAAAAAAGATATATTATAATTATATTTATTATAATATTATAATTACAGTAATTAATTATTACAATTATATTAATTAATTGTTATAGTTACAATAATTCAATTTTATAGTATAATAATTAATTATTTTAATTAATTAATTATAATCTGTCCTAGGCTAAATTATAATAGGCAACTTATTTTAAGCTAGGCTAGTTAGCATAGGCTAAGTAGTTAGGTAGAATCCTATTTATTTTATTGGGGACAAGCCTTTTGATTAGCTCATCCCAAATGGCACATGCATTATGTTGATAGTGCATACCACAAATCTAGTCCATTCCTTCATTTACTTATATACTTTACAAGTTTGAAGTTGTACACAAAAGATATGGGACAATTTTAATGAAAGGGAAACACTGCAACACTATCACATCCTTTGTCCATACATAAACATTATCATATATCCACACAAATAAAATATTTATTATTTTCATTAGCTATTTACTACCTATCTTACTAAGTACATATTACCTTGGTTACATACCTACTATCTATTACCTAATTTACATTTGATAAATTACTTACCTAACCTACCTAATTTATTATTATTATTATCAAAACAAAATATATCCACATAATAAAATATTTACAATTTAACCTACCTACTACTTACTACTACCTATCCTACTTATCACATATTACATATGCTACATACTTATTATCTACTACCTAGCCTACTTAGTAAATTAATTGCTTAACATAGCTAATTGATAAATCAATTAATACAAAAACAATACGACATATCCACAAAATAAAATATCTCTTGTTTAACTTATAACCTACCTACCTACTACCTACTAATACCTATCTTACTTATTACATACTACTTAAGTTACATACCTACTATCTACTACCTAGCCTACCTAATGAATTAATTACCTACCCTACATTAAATAATTAAATTTCTTAACATAGCTAATTAATTAATCAATTAATACAAAACATTATCACATATTCACAAAATAAAATATCTTTTGCCTTAACTTATTACCTACATACATACTACCTATTAGTATATATCCTACTTATTAGATACTACCTAGGTTACATACCTACTATCTACTACCTAGCCTACCTAATAAATTAATTACCTACCCTACATTTAATAAATAAATTTCTTAAAATAGCTAATTAATTAATCAATTAATACCAAAACATTATCACATATTCACAAAATAAAATACCTTTTGCTTTAACTTATAACCTACCTACCTACTACCTATCTTACTTACTATCTATTACTTAGTTTACCAATTAATTAATGACCTAGCTTACCAACTACCTACTTAGTTTACCTAGCCTAACTAGGTCTAACCTTCATAACCTAGCCTATTAGCTACACCTAATAAATTAGCCTACTATCACCTATAGTTCATTTAGGCCAATTAATTAAGTATGCAAGCTAAGCTAGGCTACCAATGTACATAAGCCTACTTAGTTTAATGTAACTTATTAAGCTTAGCTACCTTAGTTTACCAACTAGGTTATAATAGCCTTTTTTAGCAAACTATTAGCTATTAGATATTATATCATGGAAAACTCATGGATGGGTACATTGAAGGGATAATAATCCAATTGAAATAGCAAAGTTTGCCATGTGTGGTCTATGTTTATTTGTTCATATGGTAGAATATATTATTGCAGTTGAAAAACCTTTCATTTGTATTTGCAAAAACAACTATGTTATCATCCATTGATGAATGTAATCAAAATTGGATGACATTTTTCACTTTTCATTTACATTTTCAATGAAAATTATATTAGTCGTAAGTTGTAGTCGCATCTACAATTAGAAATTGGTTCAACCCTTCTTGTAGTTGCATATGTGACTGCAACAAGTTGCAACTACATGGACACTTAGGACTAACACACTGCAAGTCACAAAATCAATTGGTTTGGACATTAGTCACATAGTAGTCGAAAAAATATGGTCAAAATGGACAACATTTCTTCTAATGTAACCATTAAATAATTGTAACTTATATTCTTCAAAGTTGAAATGATTACATCATTAACCAACACAATTTGCCCAAAAAAGATATCATCTTCTTCAACTATCACTAATTCTTCTAGTTCTTTAGCATGGTTTAAGTGATTGTGCACCTATAACAAAAGAGGACACATGATTTTAACATCTTATTCTGCAACAATTTCAACAATAATTCAATTTTTCACACAAAGTATTGAATACATCTTAAGTTTTTGTATTGAGTGTTGAACATGGTCTTCAACATGTTGTGGGTCTTAAAATGATTATAAGCCATTGAAAAGGCTCACAATGGCATCAATATCCTCACAATTTACACCATCATCTTGCACTTAAATTCCTACATTTCTAAAACAAAATCTTCATAAATTAATGTTTAATTCAAAGCTTCAATGTTGGCCACTAACTTTCATAACAATACAAAAAATGAAAGTAGAAATTAAAAACATTTAACAACAACCAATACCTTTGGGTTTGGTTTTAAACACATTATGTTTGAACCATGGCCCAAGTTTGACCCATTAATGTTTTAAAAGACAAATGTAGAGCCTATTATTAAATTAATTTTTAATTCAAAGCTCCAATGTTGGCCACCAACTTTCATAACAATACAAAAAATGAAAGTAGAAATAAAAACGTTTACCAACAACCAATACTTTTGTGTTTGGTTTTAAACACATTATGTTTGAACCATGGCCCAAGTTTGTCCCATTAGTGCTTTTTTTTAAAAATGTAGAGCCCATTATTGTCTATAACATATGGAGATTACATTCTGGTACTCAAAAAGTTTATTGAAACAAGATACCTCTTGAAGCAAATTGTGTCTTCATAGGAGTTTTGAGCATCCTCATTAGCAACTTTACAATGATACAAAACATATTTCCATTCTTGACTCCCCTTCCCTAATTTTTTAATCCAAGTAATAATTTTTTGCAATGATGTTTGAACAACCTTGAAACTAACTTTTTAAAAACCTTGACAAACTTTGGCATCATCAATGGCATACTAATTGCCTTTGACATTGCATGGCCAAAACATGATCCTAATGGGGTAGGTAATTGAAAGGAAAAACAAAAAACTACAAACTTCAAAGCATTGGTCAATGTGTTCAAATTTGAGCCATCTTTAACATGAACAATGACTTTGTCACACAAACCAAATGAATCAAATAAAATTTTCACCTAATTTGCCATGGTAACACCTATTGTGTTTTGCACTTCAAAAATCCCAACAATCACATGGGTGGGCTCCTAAGAACTATTAATAAAATGACAACATAGTAAATGTGTCAAAGCTAACTTGTGACATCCAAAGATAAAAAAAAGGCCATGCACATAATACAAAAAACAAAAGTTAACATAAAAGACATTATTACAATTCATGGTTTTTTTTTATTGGGTTTCTAATAAAAAATATCTAAAATGAAAAATGACAAGTGTAAAAAAAACCACCCTATCAATCTAAACAAATCGATTTGGACTTGATAATGTGATTGGGTAATCAATTCAGACCTTGTCATTTTGACTAACAAAGTGATTAATAAAATGATTAATTATTCAATTGATAGACAATGGACCATTTGACTATGTCAAACTTATACCTAAATAAAAATATTATTTGGAATATTATTTTTTAAATTAATAAGTAGGTAGGTAGCAATTAAATCTAGTTAGGTCGAAAAAAGGCACTAAGGTAAATAGGTTTTAATGTAACTTAATTTAACCTCACCTAACCTCACCTAACCTAACCTCATCTAACCTAACCTAACTTAACTTCACTAAACTAACTTAAATCTAATTTACCTACCCTCATCTTCTAAACATGCACATAGGTTGCAAGTGTAAGGAATTGAACCCCAAATTTACACAATGATAAACCAAATCCTTACTAATGGATTACACCATCAAAGGTGATCAACTTTTGTCATGTTTATTCCACATCACTAAATAGAATGGCTAGACTTAAGTGAGAACTAGTGGCTAAATCACGTGACTAAACCTAATGGTTAATTTTAATGGTTTAATGTGGTGGCTAAACATAATGGTTAAACATAATGATTAAATGTAATGATTAAACATAATGGCTAAACCTAGTTGATAAACCTAAAGGCTAAACTTCATGGCTTAACTTTGGCTAAACTTAATGATTAAATTTAATGGCTAAACATAATGACTACACCCAGTTGGTTAAATTTTGTAATTAAATTTTGGCTAAACTTAATGGTTAAACCTAGTGTCTGAATTTAATGGTTAAACATAATGATTAAAATTTGATTAAACACAGTGGTTAAATTTAAAATAAACCTAATAGTTAAACATAATGGCTAAACCTAAATTAAACCTAGGCTAAATTTAAGTTATACCTTATGTTTAAACTCATGTTATACTTAATGGTCAAATTTAATGGTTTAATTTAATGTTAACAAGTGAAATTGTGGAACCCTAATCATTATTGTCCTCTAAGAAGTAAGATTAGGGGGCAAGGTTGACACATTATTATTCCACAAGAAGAATTACCTTCCCTAGCTTACTTTACTACTACTAAAATAGTAAGTAAAAGGTCATACAAGGAGAAACAAGGAAAATAAATGTCTACTGTAAGACCTACCCTCCTATAAGTAATATAATCCAAGGAGTAGCAAATAGAACACAAGGAGGGGAGCAATATAAGTAAGGGGAAAACTTGAAATAATTACTCTCCTTGATTTTGTAATACTTTAAATGCCCCAAGATATTACTTAAAGTGTCTATAGATTTTTCTACCATTATTGTCCCTCTTCCCCCATGCTTGCAGGTTCTCTAATGACACTATGTTTATCACACACAAAATGAAAAATGTGGACTCAAAAATTATGTCATACTAATATCAAAATTAAATTAAAAAAATAGTCCACCATAAAATGAATAATTTAATTATAAATTGCATTGAAACATTTTCAATATATATTTTTTTCATATTTAAAATTTAACTTGTGATTTTCGTCATTTTTAATTATATTCCATTTCACATTGAAATATTTAAATGTTTCTTTAAATTTCTTGACCAATCACATGTTTAAGGATATTTATATTTGTGACTTAAACCATAAGGGATAATTATAGGATTTATAATTTGATAATTGTAGGAATTGTAGTTAGTGTAAGATGTGGACTTTTCAAAATGTCAAATGTGAACCACCTAACCATGTTTTTACCCAATTTAGTACTCCAAAGACTACCTAGTGGTTATCCCATTGCTCTTTATCCTAAAAAAATGCGGAGATATTAATTCAAAGAAGCATCCTACTTACATAACATAATTTATTTTACCTCTCGCACTTAGTACAATAACAATGCAACTCAAAAAGCTTGAATACTTCAACCATCTTCCATTACAATCACACACAAAGTACATACATATTTCTCCTTTCCTTACCTCATTTTCAAAGTCTCTAATGAATTGTTGCAACCCTAGCTTTGGGCTTGCAATCAAAGCAAAGGCTTACAAAGGTGTGGGCTAAAAGTGAAGCCCGAAAGTCACATTTCATGTTTTCAAGAGTGTAAGAAAGTGTGAGGGAATGAACCCCCACACTCCCAAGTGAGTTCCCACTTTGGGAGTTGGAATCCCAATGGACCCTCGAATTTTCAAAGGGCGATTGCAGTGGTTAAAACTCATTGGATTGAAAAAGTTCCTTATATCATTGAAAAGCTCTTGGAACGTAAATGTCTAAAATGGGCTTGCATGACCCATTTGGGTACTTAAAACATAAGTTATGGCTAAAAGAAAGGTCATGAGTCAAATTGTCAATTTGATTATCAACCACTAAAAGTTGGGAATCACCCTGATTCCCTTATGTGTAAGTGGCGTGCCACATACCGTTGGAAATTTGTCGACAAGGGCTACAACTTTGCTTTAAAACTCATCTCAATTGGAGGTTTGCACACAAAGTTTTGGGCTTCCAAAGTTGCGGGAATCCTAATTTAAAGAATTTCAAGACTCCAACTTGGGAGTCACGAGACAAAATGACATTTAGGTGTTGACCCCGTGGCCAGGCACAGAGAATATTATAAGGGTAAAAGTGATGGCTTCCCCCAAGTTCAGGCCGTGGTGAGTCTTGTGAATTCGTGTTTGCCTGTGGTTCCTCCATGCACCAAAAATGCTCCAACTATATTAACTAACTTGTTGTTTAGTTTGCACAAATCCATGTGAATAATTGACCTACTTGTCACTCATCTTAATCCCATCTCGGAGCTCTAGCGCGCCCCCTTACTCCCGAAGTGTTGCAAGTTAGGGAGCGCATTCCAACTCATATTCCTTCTGTTGTTTTCACCTTTGGATTTATAGTTGAATCCATCAAGGAGTTTGAGGGTGCATCATGAATCTTTCTTCCTCTCCCACTTCCTGTAAACTCTATTTTCCACATACCACACACAGGGCCCACATTGACCCATAGAAAATAGGTCATTAATCTTTTTATTTTTAAAAAAATCTCTTAGGTGATTGGGTGGATTACCCCCAACCATTCATTAACCTGAACTATTTAATCCCATTAGCTTCACCCCTTGGGTAAGGGACGGTAACTTTACCACTACTAATTAGTAATCACTAAGAGATATATGGAATTAAATAGTTTAAAGAATTCAACTCGTTAACACTTCGATTGAATGTAATGCCAAATCTAATGGTTAAACATGGTGGCTAAATTTAAATTAAACCTAATGATTAAAATTTAAACCAACTTTGGATAAACATAATGGTTAAACTTAATGGCTACACCCAATGGTTCAACTTAGGTAGGTAAGGGGGTGGATAGGTAAGTAGATAATATGTAGGTAGGTGGGTAGGTAAATAGGTAGGTAGGTAGGTAGGTAGGTAAATATATGGGTGAATAAATAAGAAGTAGATACATACAGTAGTAGACTATGTCACATTTTGTTAACGATCATTGACCATTTTGACTAAATGTTCCACTTGACTAAAACCATTAATGATTTTGACTAAAGATCATTGACCATCTTAACTAAATGTTCCACTTAATTAGAACAATTAATCATTTTGATTAAAGATCATTGACCATTTTGATTAAGTGTTCAACTTGACTAAATAACATTGGTCATTTTGATTAAAGATCATGAGCCATTTTAATTAAATGTTTAACTTGACTAAATACCATTGACCATTTTAACTAAAGTTATATAATTTGACTATATGTATTTAAGCAAATAAATCATTATAATCAAGTTGATGAGTCAAGAAATACATGTGTCATTCAAGCCTTTGGCCTTTAATCAAAATGTACATGTCCATAAATAAAAAAGGACAAGTTAATCAACTTGAATCTTTTTAAAAACCATGATTTGTAATAGCTATATTTCTCCTTAATTTTTGTCACAATATGTAAAAAAACTTCATTCACCAATTGTTGTTGAAATGGAAATTATACTCACTTGAATTGAAACTAAACGCCTTAACCTTGGATTCTCAATGGATGACAAATGACAATATAACAATGTATAATATTAAATCCTCCAAAAAATCGTGTTGTGTTGGGTTAGATTTGATATAAGGTCTATAACTACCCAAAAAAATTGTAATTGAAGGAAGGACAATTATCATCTTCTTTGTAGTTTGTCTCTCATTTATAATTTCCACCATTCTTTGTAGTGAAAATAGCTCGAGACCTCCTATACATAGTGGGATGTTCATTAAATGTGTGTTTTTTTAGTCACTTCTTTTTTTCCCTTGGGACATATTCCTGACATCCATTTACATTACAAAAGGTGGCTTAAACACATTGTAGCATTTTTGGAATAAATTTTTTTATTACAAAACAACACCATTAACAACAACAAAAAACCTCAATAATAAAAAATGCAATGAAAAAGGTACCACAATTTTTAATTAGCTTGGAATTGTGGAACAAAAAGTTACCAAATTGTCAAGCCATATCAAAATTAAATGTTTATTTCTATCCAATTGAAGGTGATTTGATTAGGGCGTTAGTTGATGACATAAAGTCATCATATTCATATATCATTTCAAGTGTTTCACTTATTGATGCCATCATTTTAGCTACTTGCATAAAACACTAAAAAAGAATAAAAACGCAAAACTTGGTGAATTACCAAAACCATCTCAAACCTACAAATAGTTATAATAATTTAGTCATGCAGAATTGGATTTCACAAGTTTAAGGTTCCATAGAGTTATAGTTTTTAAAATGAAACACCTCCAAACCTACAAAACAAAATTACATTATTTCATATTATTACACCAAACACATACACACACACACACACACACACACACACACATCACACAACATCATCTATTTTTTGAAATTTCTCGTTGACCCAAAGGTGACAAACATGATCTAAACATTAAAAAAAGATGATGGAGTAAACTTACCTTGATGAAACTTCAATGAAGTGCAAGTGTGACGCTTCAAAATGAAATTATTGTTGCAAAGTGCAAACGTAACTAGCACCTTTGCTATTAGTAATAATTTTGGTTGTAATAATTTATGCCATTTGTCATCTAACTTCTATGACTATGTAGTCAAGAAACACAATCACTTTATTACTACAACCAAGAAATATAATTTAATAATAGGTATTTGTTGGTGTATGAATTGTAAACACATCTTTAACCATAATAAAGTCATATGGGAAATCTAGTTAAACATAATTTGTTAGCTTAAGATTAATTAACCAAAAAGCCTAATATAAAAGCTTAGGTAAATATATAAGCCAAAATAGGTAAGTTAGTAACCCTAGGTAGATAGGTAGGTAGGTAGGCTTAGGCTAGGTTAATAAGTAGGATCTCCTATCTAATTTGTTGGTCACAAGCCTTTGTGATTGGTTCATCCCAAATGGTATTTGCATTTTGAATATTTTTAGTGCATGTATTATGTCTAGATTATTTTTTTCATCTAGTTATATAGTTTACAAAGTTAAAATTGTTAACAAAAGATGTGAGGTAAAATTCATGAAAAGGAAACATTACAACATTATCCCGCATCCTTTGTCCCATATAAAAGTAACCTACCTATTTACCCATTTTCCTACTACCTATTACCCAGCCTAAATAGCTTAACCTAGATAAAGTAATATATATGAAAGTAGGTATAAATATGTAACCTACCTAGTCTACCTTACATTACCCTATAACCCACTTACCTACCTACCATTAGAATAATTCATGTCCTATGCAATCACTTCTTATACAAGTATTGATCCTCAACAACTAAAAAAACAACTATGAACCAAATTTGCAACCATTTAGCTTATGTCACAATATGTGTAGTTGCAATCTAATAGTTATTACAACTAATGGATTAATGGAATGAATGTTTAACATAATGTGGGCATGAATATACATTCAAGCTAAAGATGTAAAGTTCTTAAATTGGCTACCAACAACAATAACTATGACATGATGTAACAAATGACATTATGATATGGCACATGATATTAGAAGGATTTGGTGTTTTATGCAACCACCTATTGAATAAATTGTAAAATTAAAGATATGATGTGAAAAATTAATGTTCATCACTTTACATTTAACATGTGTAGTGAAAATATGTAATCAAATTAACATAATTGTAATCATAACATAGTTGTATATTGTGAGTTATATTGAAAATGTAGATAATAATTGGCATCATACATCGTAAAATATAATTTAACATGTACATTCATAAAGTTTTTCATAGACCATTTTGTGATAGCAATGATCATGTATGCATTACATGAAAACACATGTGTATATGAAATTCAAATGTAATCATTTTTCAAGGATTTATAAAAATGTTATATTTTAGTTCATTATTTCTACAAATGGCATGCATACATGTATAAAGGTTTAATCAATTTGATATTTAAATTTATTTTTAAAAGTTAAATCATGTGATGTTTATGTGTATGTTTATAGTTTAAAAGTTTACAATGAATTTTTAAAATAAATATTATAAATTGATGTAACGTATTTACATATAAAATTTTGACAATCATAATTTTTATAGAAGTATGGATTAAATTTCATTCAAAATATTAATTTTAATTTTAATTTAATTTTAATTTATGGCCCCCAAAATTAGTAAATCAATTTAACTTAATTATTTTAAAATATCCAAATGTATGAACCAAATAAATTTTAATCAATACTAAATATTAAATTGAGTTACAAATTATAAATTATATTTAATTAATAACTGATATCAGAATTTTTTTAAATTAAATTTTAATATCAATTTATAAAAAAATAAAATTATGTAATCAAATTTCTAATGAACTTATATAAATAAATAGTGATATGATAATGCATAAGATTTGAAATATCCATGTTTATATTTATGTGATGACATAATTTATCACAAGTTGAAGTATTGGTTGGTTGGTTAAAAAGTTGGTTTGTGGCCGTGGAGATGAGGGGTTCAATACTTTCTAATAACATTCCAAACTTGGTCCTTCATGATTACAACATGACTACATGTGTTGTAAATGATGGTAACATGATTATATGTATTTTAAATGACTATAAAATGACTACATTATTTTATTTTAAGTGTGAATCCACACATAATTGTTTTAGTCACGACTTGACACCATGTCATGTTGAGTTGTTTGAACAAGTTATTTGACATGACTCTAGTGACCATAGTCATTTGATCCAATATGGCTATAAATCCAGTTGTGAACATAGTTGTTTTCTTCTAAAATCCTACTAATGTCCAAAGCCTATAAATATGTAGCCTACTTAGCCAACCCTACATTACCCTATAACCTACTTACCTACATAGACTAATTAATTAACTATTTAACAATATAGGTTATGTAAGTAGGATATATTTAATTACTACCTATTTAACCTACTAACCTAGATCACCTAAGTACATGAGTAGGTTAAGTAAATGGGTAGGTAAGCATAGGTAGATAAGTAAGTAGCCTATAGTAACTAAGTAAGTAGGCCTACCTACTTATTACTAGCCCCCAACTTACCCCTACATTCTTAAATACATACCTTTACAAAATATATTTGTAATATATCCTTGATAAACTTCAATATACATCTAGGAACTCTAGGTGCATGTCATCGTCATGACTAATATTTGGTTATATTTGAAACTAACGTGATATGTGATGGGTTCAGAGGATGACATTAATGGTAACTTGAAACACAATTAACCCTTCCAAGCAAATGAATTGTGAATGACACATGGAAGAAATTATTCTAGTCATGTAATCATAATGATTACTACAAGGCATTTTACATGTCAAATATGATTATATGATTAGGTTTGGGGATTAGTAATAAAATCGTCAAGTCATGAATCTCATGTTTTAGTGCAGTGTGGCTTATCACAAATGCAAACATATAAAAAATTGCAAAAAAATGAAATTCTCAAGAGGAAAGTGATGCAAAAAAACCTTAAAACCTAAAACATGGACCTATATAAGACATTAAATGGTCCTCAAGGGTTTTTTTCACTGAAAACAAATGGGTAAAAGGTTTCAAATTTTACCAAGATTAATGATTCATGAGTAAAATTCTTTTGTTGAATCAAGTCAAATTCTTGATATTCATATCCAAATTGCCAATTTTAACATTTAAATTTAGGTAGGCACACAACATTGGCCATGGCATTCACATATTTTGGATTTCACATTTATAACATTATTATTAAACCCACAACAACTTCAAATGAACATATTATGTCAACATATAGTTATAATTTGAAAGCTCACGTGATAGCTTTTACACCAAACTTTCTCACAAACATGTGCAAAGTCTTTCACTAACAAACTAAGGGTAAAACTCCAATGACCACTGAATCCAAAACATATTTGAATTATATGTCTTGTTAAAAAAAAATTATACCCAAATTATGCTCCATTTTCCATTTTGTTTGGTGTTTTGCCCAAAATCTGGATTATTATCCCCATTTTAGGTGACTTTACAAAAAAAATCTAATGAAATAACATTTTTTGTATTCATCATCAAGGGATAATGTAATTTTGGACTATGTGATTAGTTTGAAGCCACATGTGTGATTAACAACTTTGAAACAATTACCAAACTTAATAAAGGCAATTGATGAAATTAAGATGACCAATAAATATTGGTCATTGATGACGTGTTGGTCACCATTAGCTAATAGGTTGCAAACACCAAAATGGTTACAAGTTACATTTTGTAACTAGATTGCCTATATTTAATCAAAAGGTTTCAGATCAATTTGAAATTTCATCAATAGTTGGTAACTAAGCTATGGGGCAAAGATGCAATGAAATAATATTTCCTCACCACATACTATCCATTTTGCATGTTGCATTGGTGGTTCATGTAACATTTCTTGTGCTTTAAACTCAAATTATTTATTTGATTCCCTTAACACAATTTCTTTTAATTTAAAATGTCAAAATCTAGATTGTTTATATGTCTTAATAGAAAATTGATCCACTAAAAGGCCAATTTGCAACTTAGTGAATTAACAATATTTTAATAATTGTACATTTCAAGTTTGGTGGGCAAATGAAAATTTGGAGATAATCATAAAATAGACAATGGCACATTACAATTGTCATCCAATAGATGTTATTGGAAGCTAGGAATGGTCTAAATACCCATGTTGAGACTTTCACCACTCTTAATTTCAATTGTGTGCATTGCTTCACATTATATTTCAACTCACAAAGCACATGGAGACACAAGCCAACTCTTGGTGTGGAAATTCTTATTTAAAAATCCTTTCAAGTGGTTTATTAATTGGGCATTTGACATGTGGATTTGGGTGAGGTTTTGATCAAATAAGTTCATG
>Ga0209208_10009368_pt1 | contig 12882 bp, 10 predicted proteins | sample S1TSphfallax_3_FD_187694 | JGI IMG/M metagenome (GOLD analysis project Ga0209208, IMG submission 187694) | Host-associated microbial communities from peat moss isolated from Minnesota, USA - S1T2_Fd - Sphagnum fallax MG (SPAdes) (version 2) | ecosystem: Host-associated > Plants > Peat moss >...
TTTTTTTTCTTTTTTTTTTTGTGCCTTTGTGGGTCTATTTTTCTATTTGAAATGCATGATGCAACAACATATAAACAAGTTACAAAGTTACTAGCTTGTCAAGTTGTTGTAAACTTGCTGCATGCTTGTTCATGAATTCTTGCATAACTTTATCTTCTTCAAGGTTTGCAGTTCTATAGACCCAAAGATCCAATAAAAGAATATAAACATTCAAAAGAAAACTTGTTCCACACAAGGATATAAAATTGACTACAAGACATTTGTCAAGGAGCTAAAGCATAAGTTGCTTTCAATATATATATTTCTTGTAAGTGTATCTTTGATTATGTGTTAGTTGCCCATGAAAAAACAATGAAATTTCAAATGTTTAATTGATTTGTTAAGGGCTACGAAGAGCTTACTTGTGTTAGTTTTGATAGATGGGAAACATATCATCAAAAGACCATGAGATAAAGAAGATGTGTGCTCCAAGCGAAGATTGGTAACATCAAGTTCCAAGAGCTTGTGTCACATGAATTTTCCTTTTACAAACTTGCAAGTATAAATAAAATGTATTTCATAACTTGCATCATTCCCATCAACATGGCTACCTTAGTTTCATTATCACATTTACTTTATTTTTGGGATTGTTTTTTTCCTTTGTTTATCTTTAGGTTTGATTGACTATTTAAATTTTTTTCCTTAACCCTTATGTATATCTTTCCAAGTCTACCTCTAATCATAATCTAACCATAAGCCTAAACACATAGTTTAAACATCCAAAAATAAACTTTTAAAATCACTAGGTCACAAAGTTGTAAACCTACATTAAGTTATTATTTAAAAGTTGTTACTAACAACCTATTATAGTTGTTCTTCTGCTACAAAAGTTTTAGCATTTAGGCTCATTGGTTTTTATATCATCCACCTACTTACACCAAAGAAAAAAACCATAACACCTACACCATGGCAAACACCAAACAAACCAAAATTAAATACTTACATCACAAGCTATCCAAAGCATTTGAAGGTTTAAAGGATTTAATGTGGTGCAAATTGGGTTTAGGGTCTCAAGCTAATTTAGTCTAAAAGCAAAGATTGAAATTAGTTTTTATATTAGTTCTAATTCAATTGCACTAAACATAACCCATAAGATTTGCACAATGGCATGTAGCATGAAGTAATGAAAGTTGTTATAGGGAGAGTTCACTTGTGTTTCTTTTGAAAGATGGGAAGCAAATCATTAAAAAATCATGAGATTAACAAGATGCAAACTCTATGTTAAAATTCCAATAACATTAAGTTCCAAGTTGTGTTTGTTAAATTTTCTAGCTACAAACTTGCAAATTTATAGATTTGCAAAATATTCATCACCTGCACCACTCCCATCAACATGCCCAACTTCCTTTCAATGTGCAAAATGTATTTTCTTTCTGAATTAGTGATTTACATGTACTTTCAAGTTTTAGAAATAGAGGTCAATTGCGTGAAACACATTAAGCCCCCCAAAAATTCTAATCACAAGTATATTTCTACAAATTAAGTTCTTTGATAATGTATGGATATCACATCTTGGATTTTTAAAAAAAAATTTGATCAACTTAATCTTATCAATTATTTTTAGTGAATAGTGAATACCTTAAACATATGGAATATACTTGTCACAAAATAATACTTGTCACAAAGTTTGAAAAAATAGCATATATACTTCAAAATTAGGGTTGTGAATGGAATTCTTGGGTGAATGTTTTTGGGTCCAAACATGATAAAGTATACCAAAAAGTAGTCCTATAGAAATTTAATTTCAAAAACAATATTTTTTCAACATTCACATTCAAAAATATATTAAAAACCTATTTAAATTGTATTTTGAAATCATTGAACTCTTTATTGAGTTTATTGTAAGTTGAACATAAAGTTTGAAGAATATTCTATATATAAAAAGTGGATGAAAAATATGTTTTAAATTGGTTGGTTGTTTAAATTTTCCAACATACTTTTACATCAACACTTTAATAGATTATGACCATAATATGAAAAGTTGAAATTGTATTCGTACACATTAGGGTTTTATCAACTTGAAAGTACAATAATTCAATTGAAGGTTTACTTTCATGTACTTGTCACTTTATTTTGCAAGACTGTGACAAATACGTTATAATATTTACATTTAAAAAAATGTACTTAAATGCATATTAAAACATGTGGTTTTTCAATATTATCCAATGAAGTTAAAGAAATTTTAATTGTTGATCATTGGTTTAAATAATATTTAGGAATTCAATATATTAAGGCATACCTTATGGGTACTTTCCAAAAAAGTAGTAAGTGTCATTAACTAGCATACTTTACCATGCTTATGTCGCTTTATGGTGTATGATATTGATATGCCTCAATTAAACCTAGGAGCATTTAAAGATTTAAATTCTTTGAATGAAATTTCATTCAAAAAATGTGTTTTTTGACAATTTGAGCAATAAATGCATAGTAATATATATATATTTAGGAAAAAAACCACCACCATATATCAAATACGAGGAGATTTTATAGATGGGATTATTTTTCCAATTTTTTTCTTTGGTAATGTTTCATGAACCATAGACATGGGGCCTTATGGTCGTAAAAAAACTATAAGTTTTATATTTTATGTACATTAATTTTATTTAATCCTCTTCATCTAACCATTGGATCAAGATTAATTTTGATTCAAAGTGAACTTTGAGTTTCAAAATGTTATGCAAATTCTAAAGTTTTTTGCTTGTGTTTATGATAGCTAAGGGATGCCATGAAAATTGTACACAATAACACATCTTAGGTTTTGTGATTGGGCTTTGTAACTATGTCCTAGTCAAGAAGGACATATGCAACTAATCAATCATGAATTGTTAAACCCATGTTGTTTCACCCATTTAGTTGCAAAGGACATTTAGTTGCAAAACCCAAGCATCATATCGACTAGGATTTTTTTATTTTGGCTTAATGTTGAAATTCCATGTCATTGATGATTTTGGTATGATGTGTAAAGTGCATGCCATCTCAACTTAATTGTTTTATTTAATTAATTGTTACAAAAGATGCCTTGATGGATGGATGACATGTGTCAAAAATTTAAAAACACATTGAGTCATTGCACATGACCAAAAGTCAACTTAATTTAGTCCATGTAGCTAGCGTGCCCAAAAGTCAACCTAGTTGAACCTAGTTAGGTTAATCAACTTAGCCTAACTTGCCTAGCCAAAAGTTAACCTAGCTTAATGTAACTAGGTTAGCTACTTATGTTAGGCAACCTAGGCTACCTACCGGAGGCTAAGTGGCCTATATGAAAAACAAATGTTGATCTCTTAGCCCAAGAAGCCTATATTAGGCTACCTAACCTAAGCCAAGTGGCCTAGGTATCATAGGTTGCAAGAGTGAGGACTTGAACCCCTTACCTTCACTTTGGGGTTCAAGTCATCATCCATTGCACTACCAAATTTTTTTATACTAGTTATATTTAACACAAAGTTATAAGGCTTTAAATTTTTAGCCTTGAATTAACCTTGGCCACCCTAGGTTGCCCCATGTTAATCTACCTACTACCTACCAACCTAACCTAGACCTAGACCTCCCTAGGTTGACTTAAGATGAACTAGTTTATCAACCTATAATACTTACTAACCTAGCCTAGGTTAATTTAAGCATTTTAGGCTAAAAACAAAACCTAGGATAAATATGTCACATCTAGTCGCATCATAGTCGCATTAAGTCACATCTAGTCACATCTAGTTGCACAAACTTGAAGAGGTTACAAACTTGATAAAATATGTGTAATGAGGTTACCTAGGTTGACTTGGCAAAAAACCTAAAGTTAGGAACCTAAGCAAGCCTACTTAAGTTAACCTATTAGTAGGGTAACCTATTATAGGTATATTTAAACATACTAGATGTAGTAAATTTATTATGTTTAGTTAAATAACTTACAAGGTAGCCTATATTACGAAGTAGATTTTTAATAAGTAACCTACATACATAGGTTAACTTAATAGGTAAATTAACCTAAACTAACGTGTTAAATAATTAAAAAGTTGAGGAATTATGTGTCACCTTTTTTTAAATGACTATTAACATTATAATCATAATTACAATTAACAATAGATTGTTTAATATGCATACACATGCATGTGAATTTATGACTTCAAAAACCTCATGGCACACAAAAAAATAATGGCACGCCATGACAAATATTGGTGCCATAAATTCAAAACACACAAAAATTTATGGTGTCACAAAAAATCATGGATTTCCATGAAAATTTGTGACACCTTGTTGCCAAATGGCATGCATGTCATCATCACATGGAAGATCGAGTTGTTATTAATTGCAAAAGAAAAAAATATTTTCAACTAACTAATAAATGAGATTAATCCATCAAATCAATGACATGAATCAAACTAAAGGCACAGAAATTATGATGATGTGAAATTAGTCTCACAAGTCATAAGGTGTTGTGACTATTAGTCAACATTGTTGCCATGTGGCATGCCATGTTAGCATCACACGACCATAAGTTGTTATCATTCACCAAAAGTTACAAGAATGAACGGAATTTTATCATTAACTAATTTTGAATGATTCAAAATACATTAAAAATATATTTTTGAAAATTTGATATTTGTGTAAAAACCATCAAGTTGTGATATTGACTATAGTTGCAAAATGATAATGCCATGTGGCACCACAATGTCTCTTACAACTACATAATCATTAACATGAACTTGTAGTTATAATTGTAGTAAAAAAAGACAATAGTCATTTTATTAACTAGTCGTAAATGTTTTTAAGATGTGTAGTTGTGTTAGTTTATTGTGTACTATGATATTTGTTATATATCACCCTTTTTAGTGAAAAGTGATTCCCTTTAATGTGCTTTTATCCAATTACATCTTCTTCCTACCTTTAAAATTTTCTCCATGAAAATGGATTATGTGGAAATAGGGGCTAAACACTAACATAGATTGAAGTAATCTAACAAGAAAGAAAAACTAACATAGATTCAAATCATTTAATAATATAACATGTTTTTGAATTCAATTATCCAAACACTTTATAAATTGTAGTTTGTACAATTGCAAAATGTGTAACACTTTAAAACCTTAATCAAAAGGAAAAAGTTCTTCATTTGCATTTAGTGAGTGCAAGCAAGGTAAAGTAGATGGTTCACTACTCCTTGTAAAAAACAATTACATGTAGCCATGAGTTTTTTTAAATGTATTGAAAATAGAATTAAGTAGAATTTTTTAAAAAAAAATCTACTTGCACAAAATGTCCAATTTTACAAAATGGGCTACATGTAAGTGAAATATTAATTAAAAAAAAATTTCAACTTAGTGGAACCCTCAAAACTACTTATGTATTATCAAATTATGAATGTTATAATCATAATATATCTAATTTTTAATATGAAGTAAATTTGATTATTATTTTGACCCAGTTAGTTTCAAACATATTTTCAACCTACTTTTATGATACTAAAGTTGTTCAAAGTTTGTATCCAACTTCCCATAAAGTAAATGTAAAGCCTTATGGTTTTATATTTTTATTTCAAAATATTTTGAATATACTTTTTTGTGTCCATATAAAAATTGTTTCATTTTCTAATTGGACTTTGGGCAAAGTATTTTTTTGTCTATTTTACCTTGCCAACACCCTAGCTCCACATTCTCAAATGATTAGCATGCATCATACCATTCCAAAAATTCTTGTATGCAATCTATTTTGAAGTTGTTCACGAAAAAAATCTATGATGCCCATGCATTGTTATAGTCTTATAATAAGAATGATTATTAACTTTGATAAGTTCCAAAGCATTTCATGGAATTGTTTCCCCCATTAACTTCCACCATTCCTTGCCTACTTAGCAAAGATGACAAAGCATGGGTGGGGTCATGGGTAAACACTGAAAATTGTGTGCAACCACAATTACATCATATGTGAGGGGTGATAAAAGTTGGCAAACATCAACAATTAGTGTGATGACGAGTTGATGAGGGTTTTGGAAATGTGAAGTGATACAATTTGGAACTTTAGGATTGAAGTCATGATAATTCAAACATTGCATTAAAATTGATGCAATTAGGGTGATAAGTTCACAAAAGCTTGTGGTAGGTGTTAAAAAAAAGACCAGCATGATAGGAGGAATGCCTCCCATAGAATATGGTCATGGTCTAGATGTCAAAAGAAATTCTTCATTTTCCCACAAATTGGAAATGAAGACAATATATATGGCTTATAGTTATGGGAATGAAAGGAAAGAAATGGTATTGAAGCCTTATGAAAGCACAAAATTCCATTGTGGTTGAAGCTTATTGAAATTCCACCTTTGTTAACACTTTGTGACCTTTGTAAAAGCTCTAGCCTACAAACGCTATGATTGTTGGAAATTTGCTATGGAAACAAAAAATTCATGAAGCTTTACCACTATTAAAAACTTGTTGCTGAAATCTAAAAACTTTCAAAGTTCCATTATTGTTGAAGTTTTAGCACATGTATATGCTCAAACAAAAAACTTGTTAGTACTATTGAAGTTCAAATGAAATGTGATTTACTTGCCTCCTTGTTTTTTTTGCTAAACTTGTTTCCTTGCAAGCAATGTTGAAGCTTGTTGAAACTCCAATGTGTATTTGCCAAAAAAAACTTTGACCATTATTACAAAGCCTTATTGAAATGTTATTTGCTTGCCTTTTTGTTTTTTGCCAAGATCCTTTCTTTGCAAACATGCTTTGTGCTTCTCACTAACTTTTGCTCAATATATCCTTCACAAAGAAGCACTATTTCATTCACCTTTGTTCAAGGCATACCTACTTCACAAAATACAAAAACAATGAAAAAAACAAAAAAAAACCCATTTGATCCCAAGTTAAGGAGTGATTCTCAATTGCTTCTGTCTTTTTTGCCATTGGGAAACTTTGCTTGTCATGCCTTTTTGTGGTCATTGTCTCTTTTGCTCAAACTCAGGATCAAAACCCTAGTTTTTGAAAACTTTGTGGATAACTTTATTATGTTCTAATTCTTTTTGGTAGGTGCCAATTGGACTTTATCAAAAAGAAAAAGCCACCTTGGAGATCTTTGAAAAATCAGGTTTGCCAACAACAAAGTCCAAAAGTGACCAAAATATAACTCGTTCGTCCATAAAAATTACACAAGAAACCACTTATGCATATTGCCACTTGTGCACATTTTATAATTCGCAAAAAAGAAAACCCTGCATGGGTGGCCAAATCTAGATTGTTCCTTGATGGATGGTCTAGATAATGACCATGTGATAAACTATACTTATATAGGAATGAAAAATAACAAATTATTCGGGTTTGAGGATTGGCCAAGGCTCATTGTGTCTTGTTTGGAACATGTCAAAATATTCAACAAGTTGCAAATACCTGTGGGTGGGTAGGGATGTGAAGGGACAGGAAGGGAGTGGATTTGGACACATAAGAGCAAGGTGCAAGTTGTGGCGAGAGGGCAAGGGTTGACAAAGTATTGTGTGATATTCCTCACTTTCCCTTTTACAAGCAAACTTAGAGGTGCATCATTTATTGTTGGATGCATCTTTTTCTTAGCATTGTCATCAAAGGAGCTTGGCCATGTTTTCCTTATTGAATTGGGGATATAATTTATTTTTGCTCCACAAGAGGAAAACAAATTCCTCATGCCTCTTATGATTCACCCCTCTGTGGCGTCTAAAGCCATACACACACCAACCCAATCTAAAGTGGACGAGCCATCTCCACCTCCCCTTTACGTAACTGCACCTTCCACCACATAAAGACAAGGGATCAACACCGCCGACTCTTCCCCATTTTCAAACGGGTCCCACAGAAAAACCTTTACTTTCAAATTTTCTTTTGCCTTTGCGCAAGTAGCAGACTTATATCTAGTTATAAAAATTCAATTCCTTTGAGATGGAAGAATTTGCACTTGACCGATTCTGGTTGCAGAATCGGTGGGACAGATGGGGGAGCTGCCTTTTCTGGCACTTCCATGGCGAATAGTTACAAGTTTTCCACCTGAAAAATCTGATTTCAAGTTTCATTGAGGGTTTTTCTTTTTTCAATTTTGTGATGTAGACAAAGTGGCAAGGATCAGTGTTTTTTTTTTTTCAAATTCCTCGAGTACGTGCACTGGTTAGGATCCTCAACATTGATTAGCAGTAAATGGCGACTGTCCTTGTGGACTAGTACATTTTTTGGAAATCCTGTCTAGTTCTGGCGACCTGCAGGAACACACTGTCTAAATCTGGCCACTTCTAAGTTTTTTTTTTGTCAGGATATGGCGATTTTTTTAAAAATCTCAAAAATCCCTTTGTTGGATTCGCCAGCCCCTTTTTTTTGGTCGCCAGGTTGCGAAAATTCGCCTCAATAAAAAGAACACTGGCAACCATCCACAAGAGGAAAGAGCCAAATTTGGCTACAGGTGAGAGAGGGACAACGATAGACATTTTCTAGAATCCTTCTGTGTTTTGGCAACCTTGAAGAACCAAGTTGTGTAAATATGGCAACTTCCAGCTCTTTCTCCCCAGAACATAGTGTACTAAAAGGCATCTAAAAATAATCTTGTGATAGTAAAAAAAAGAAGAAAGTGCCCTGTGCATGTGAAATTTGGCACCAAAGAAAGAAAGTGTCGCCTTCATATGAAATTTCGCAACTAAAAAAAAAAAGGTTGGTTTCAACTTATACAAAGAATATTTTGTGAAAAAATGTCCCAAATTCGCCAAATTCTAGAAAAATAAAAATAAAGGTCCTCCTATTTCGATAATAGGTTCTGGCAGGCAATAAAAAATATAGAAGGATGCTTAAACTTTTTGACTTTTATAGCTAATAAATTGGCATATCGATGATCCTCACCTCCACTCGGAGTTTTTTTTGGTGAATTTGTTTTTCAAATTGCAAAAATTTGAACAAGACTTCAATTTTTTCAAAAAAAATCACTAGATTCTACAATTAAGTGTTCCAGTAGGTAACCAACAATATAGAAGGAGGCTTAAATTACTTTTACTTCCATAATTTATATAGCCAAATTTGGCTAGATTATCTTTTTGATGATCGCCACTTCAGCAACATCACAAAGAAAGAAAGAAAGAAAAAAAAAAAACTACTGCCACTCAATGATTTTTCTTTTCTTTTCTTGACAAAAAGATTGGGAAATTTTGGGGAAAATGAGTTATGTAGTGTAAATTTTGACTAATTTTTCTAAATAAAGTTTTGGGTGAAAATCACACTACGAGTCAGGATGGGCGTGTCAGGGCTGGGCAGTAAAGCAAAAAAGACGCGGAATAATGCCGGGAATAATACATCACACATCAATGCGCACATGTTACCCGTGTGGAGGACCCCAACTAAATTAGAAAATTAAATTAAATTTCATAAACAGCGCATGGGTGAATTGGAAATGCCCCACGTGGCGTTAAACCGGTATTACTCAGATAGCCCTACCTGGACGAGTGGAAGCCCCGCTTAGGCAGACCCAGTCCGGCCCGGGTTCGACCCTGCCTGCTCCTTCGAGGTTTGGCGGTGACGCCACACGCATGCGCCAGGTACCTGGTAGCTGCAAGTCTGGACACGAAATTGTCCAAGCAGAGTTGGAGAATTCTCCAATTAAATGCTCTCGATTGATCGCTGGGCTATATCTTGTTTGAGATTCATCGGAGTTTGCAGCTATAAATTGAGTAGCAAATTCGACAAGGATTTTGAACTTGCAAAAATTTGGAAAAGCTCCTTAATATGCATTGAGAAGGAACATTTGAAAATTTAGCTTTTCATTCCGTACTAGTCTAGATGGCTCTTGCTTCTTGCATGCCAATCTAGTGTTGGAATCTGACCTTCTGCGTGCACCAATTTATTAATCTACCTCGCACTGCTTGGACACGTGAATTAATCAAACACTCGCTCCAGTGCTAAAGAGAATTCCCGTCTCAGCCATTGGCTCCGAATTACGCCTAAGAGCTGCGAGGGAGAGGATATTTGGATTGCTGTAGATTGATCGCAAATTGGCTTTGGGTTCTAGCTAGAAGCCTGTTTTTCGTGTTTTTTTGGGCCTGAATTTCAGATCTTTCTGCCTCCAGGAAAGTCTACAGTGTTATTGAGTACAGTATCTGAATTCGACATCATCGTCATGTCCGGGAGGTACCAGAGAAGCGGGGACTCGCAGCGGCGGTACCGAGGAATAAGAATGCGGCGATGGGGGAAATGGGTGTCTGAGATCAGAGACCCTTCAACCCGATCTCGCATTTGGCTGGGCTCATTCCGCACAGCCGAAGAAGCCGCACACGCTTACGACGCAGCCCTGGTGTGTATACGAGGACCCAATTCCCAGCTCAATTTCCCTCACCACCTCCCCACCATTCCTAGCGGAATTACGCCGGGTCATTACACCACACGCCAGATCCAGGCTGCCGCTGCAGCTTCAGCTGCGGCTTCCGTCGGTCGCCCCTTCAGTTACAGCGATTTCCTTTCCCCCCATGCGTCCGACAGCGATGAAGAAGAAGAACAACTGGAAGACATCACCTATGAACCGGCGGCGCAACCCATTAACCGCCTGGCGATGTCCCAGGCTTCTTCCAACGGTCACAACTGGGAAAATTCGGTGGATTTCGTCGACGACCCTTACGAGCGCGAATGGGTTCAGAACATCATCTTTCCGCCAAGTCCGAAACTCGACGATTCTGATGACGAGAACGACTCAAGTTTCGTTGAGCCATCCTTGTGGAGCTACAGACGATGATGATGATCATCATCATCATCAAAATTTCAGCCTAGGCATGAATGGCATCCAAAATTTTGGCTACTTAGGTGTAGAACAAAACTAAGAATCTTTATGGCAATTACCAGTTTTGACCTTTGCGGAAGCTTGAAATTAAGAGCAGTGATGAGAGAAAAATTTGGTTCAGAATTTAGGTTTGCAGATTCGGATGCTTAGAGAATGATCTCCTCCTCACCTAGAGGTTCTGATGTACCCAAAACAAATTTAGTTACAAGGAAGGATCTGAATCAAAAATCTCCCAAAAAACTTTCCAAAATTTCCAAATGTACATTTTTTTTTGTTTTCAAAACATCAGTGGATCATCAAAAAACTTGTGACGAAATTTCCCGAAATTGTGACCTGGAATGGTAATTTCTATTACAAAATATATATATATTTTTTTTAAGAAAAAAAATCTGCTGAAATATTGGATATCTTTTCCACATTTTGAAATAGTTTGTTGTAAAGTCTTTTAAATTGTTTTGGGGCAGCTTTTGTTTTGGCCAGTTTGGACAGCTTTTCTACCAGTGTTGTTGGGAGTTCTGTACTTTGACGAAGAACCGAGGCTGGTTGCCTGCCGTTCTAAAAAGTAGATTAGAACAATTCCAGTTCCACACATGATGGAATCAGGAAGCCAGTTCTGAGTTCCATTCTTCAAGAGAAGGAATTCCAATTCCAGTTTATGTTCTGAAAATCAGACCCGATTTTGAGTAACCTAGATGTTCACACAGAACTAGAACCGAGGGCTCATTGGATTTTACCAATTCTAGTTCTGATTCTAGAATCAGTTCCCAAAAATCCCACTCAATGCTGTTTTGGTTTTTCTAACCACACCTGGAACCAAACAATTCTTCTAACTTGTTTGCCAATTAATGTTAAATCCTTTTAGAGATGATGGTTATTTTTTCACAGCAGCAGACTGGGGGAAAAAAAATACTACCTGGATTTGAGAAAGGGTGTTGAATCAATGGACTCCTACTAGTATTGGTGTTGGGTGCAATCTTTTTTTTCTTTTTCTTTTTCTTTTCCTAGGTAAGGTAGGTTATACAGTTTTTCTTATTAAAAAAGATTTTTTTTCAAGTTTTCTATCATGAACATGTTTAGGGTTTAAGAATAAGTAACCTAGCATGTTTAGGGGTTTAGAATTAGTAACCAGCTAGATGAAATTCCAATCATCCACACAGGTTTCAAAGTAAGTTATTATTATAATTTGAAAATAAAATATTCAATTGGTGGGTCACATGTTGATTTTTTTTTTTAAAATCAATAATTCACTAGTAGGTTATTCATACCCACTGGTTACTTGGGTGTCAAAACTCAATAACTAACACTAGTGATGACCAATGTTCTCAAGTTCATGATTTAAATTGGAACAGTCAGTCCTAGTTCTTAAACTTTTTAGTTTATTTTTTGGAGTTCTAATTTTTTTGGTTTTGGTCAGTTTTACAAAATTGGAGACCAATTTGGTTTAAGATTAAGAATGGTTCCATTTTCATTATATATATATGTATATGTTATATTAAATTGTTCAAATGGTCCACATAATTCCAGAAGAGATTATAAAATATTAAGATTAATTATGTACAGCCAATTAAAATTAACTACTTGCATAAAAAATAAGGTTAAGTTTTTACTTGTTTTGAAAAGTTGTACTTATCTATTAGAGAACTTGAACTTCTTTAGAAAAGGATAACAGCCTGGTCCAGGGTGTAATTTAATTCTTAAAAAAAACCTTTTGCTTGATTCAATTCCAATATTTATTTGAGTAAAACAATGAGCCTTTGGTCCAACTACAAGTTAGGATCTGGACCTCAACCGCTAGTAGAAATAGGTTCAAATGCTATCCCTCCATTTAGAACTATGTGCAATTAATTGTCACTTGCATCTATAAGTCAAGTGACCAAATTTTTTGGGTCAATTTTGCGACTATGTTGTGACAAATGGTTTATTCATCGTTTCAATGGGATGATTTTTATCAATACTTTCATCTTATAAAAAAATTTATGGTCCATCAATCGCAAATGTGACCAAAATTAGTTGTATTCTTATGGGTATACAAAGGTGTATTGAATATATTTTACAATATATTGGGGATATATTAAGATGTGTATGACATGAAATTGGATGTAT
>Ga0209208_10009369_pt1 | contig 12881 bp, 14 predicted proteins | sample S1TSphfallax_3_FD_187694 | JGI IMG/M metagenome (GOLD analysis project Ga0209208, IMG submission 187694) | Host-associated microbial communities from peat moss isolated from Minnesota, USA - S1T2_Fd - Sphagnum fallax MG (SPAdes) (version 2) | ecosystem: Host-associated > Plants > Peat moss >...
ATCGGCTCTCTAAAAACTGTTTGAAATTCCTCAAATTCTTCTTCTTCTTCTTCTTCTTCTTCGACAAATTCTCTCTTCCCCCCCGCGCCCCTCTCTCGCTCTCTCCACCAGCTTCATACGAACACGTTCTCTTCGACGTTCTCTCAGAGTTCTCTAAGATTTGGGTACTTAAAAGGTTGTGAGAAATTTAAAGCACCAATGGAAATGCTTAAAAGGGATCATTATTTTTCGATGTTCAGCAGAATAGGGTTTTGTGTAGGTTTAAAGATTTTTTTAAAAAATTTCAGGCCAATGGGATTGCTGGATTTGGTATTATAGAAGGAATCCTAATTTTTTTTTTCTACTCTCCTCTCTCACAATACCAACTAGTTTTATATACTATTCTCAATACCAAGACATACACACCCATTCAACAATTCTCATCAAAAAATGAAAGAATTGATTTTTTATAAAAAAAAAAAACCTACCTTGAATCACATAAAGCACGCAAGGAACTTTAGTTATGTATTGATGAAACCTTGCCAACCTTTTATAAAAAAAAGAAAGCACCCCAAGAAAGGGAGAGAAAAAAGAAACAAGGGACAAGGAGCAAAGTCCAGGCAAGCAAAACAACCCAAAAGAGGCGGGGACACGAGGAGGAAAGGGAATCACTAAGCACCCCCCAAACCTCCACCAGTTGTATGAAGCATATCAAGCCATCTCCATATCAAGCTATCTCCACTCCCTAGAAAGGAGGAAGGTTTTGAGCTGCCTTTCTTTGACGGGTGATATGTGGGCTATGCAGATTGCACCACAGCAAATGCATGCAAGAGAATCAATCACAGGTGTGACAAGTTTGAACTCTGCTGCCCTTTCACTTCCCATTGACAGAGATAATATGAGTTGCCAAAACTCACCAAAATCTGTTATACACATTCACCACCACTACTTCCTCAATAACCTACAAGCTTTATTATTGCCATGCTTGCAACATTAATTTAGGTCTTGTCAGCTTATGAACAATGTGGATGTTAAGCAGAATAAGAACCTTTTTTTTAAGTAAAGGTTCAAAATTGTAGAGGTGACTCTTGTTACAAAATAGCTCTTAGTCCTCCCAGGTAGTATATATTTGTTGTCCTACCCACCATACCATGCAATACCCTCATAAAACATTATTCCCTTTTTTTGAGATAGCTTTCTGTCCTCTGGAAAGTATTTGGGTTTGTTCATCTGTCACTGTGTCTCCTTGACTATTGGTCGTCTATGTGCTAATATGGTTGTCATGGAGCTGGTCCTCACTATCTTCCTCTGCTCCTTGTGCATCATCTGATGTACCTTCAGCTGCCACCAAAAGTTCCCAGACTTGTTGAAGTTTTGCAATCTGTTAATGATACCAAATTTCCTTACCCCGCAAGCATGTGGTTTAACCCATCTTGAGCCACTTTGTAGGCTTTAAAGTTGGGCACCTTACCCTTGGACATAAACTCTTCATATAAATCAATTTTAAGCATGTCTATTGTCCAAACATCCAAGGCTCGATTATAATCCTACCTGATAAAGGTTTGGTCTTTACCCTTTTGTAACTCTAATGCCATCTAATGGATGGTGGCTTGAACTCCCTCAAGTTCCACTATTTTACTGACTAGGCTTTGTTTCACTTGTCTCCAATTGCAGCAGTTTGTAACAGGAGCTCCAGATCCTTTGTTATGCATATAGACAAGGTCTCTAACTGTTTATTCAATGAAAGCCTGAACTCCTTAAGCCTTTCACCTCTTCCATTGTGAGGATAGCCAGTTTGTTTTCCAACCCCTGTATTTGAGCTTGTTGGGTTTGAATGGTGGTTTCTATGCTGTTATGGCAAGTCTACCAAGTTTGAAAAACCGCTCGCAGCCCATGGTAACTCTCAATGAGCACCTTTCCTAACCCATACGGTAAGGTGGGAAAGGTGGGAAAAGTGGGGTGCTTGCTGGTGTAACATCCTATCGCCAGGTCTCCTTCCTGTCTAGTCTTGTTGGGCAGGTTGGCGGTGTCATTTACTTGAACAGTGGCAACATCCAAGTTGAAGCCCTTGGCCTGGATCAAGTGTGGGACAAGAATGGTCTCTTTTAAACTTGGTACACTTTCTTCTAAAGAATCCCCTCCTTTAGATTAGGTCCTAACCCTAACAATTCTCGGTCTTCAGAGGTCATAAGTATGGTTCCGAAAAGCAAAAGTGTGAGGGTTGGTCCAATACAAGTGGGAATGGTGGCAGTGGCTACTTTGATCAGTTCTTGTGGAGAGTTCAGCTCAGTAATGAGTTGATGTCCAAACAACTCAAACCAATCCAAGGGTAGCCTTATTGGAAACATGATTCGTGTCTTGCTTCTCATATACATAATCCTTCTAGGATGCGTTTCATCCTAAACTGGTACTCCTCAGTTGGAGCGTAACAGTTGGTGGGGAAGAAGCACCCTGGATCAGCTAGTTCTTATGCTGCCATAGCCCCTTTTCCCAAATCCAAAAACCTTCTGAATTGCACTTGCAGTAAGGAGAGAATGGTTTCACCCCTTACCTTGCTAGTTCCCTCTTCGTCACGGGAGCCAATTTGTGACGAATTTTAGTGTTACGACAATTGTGACATAAATCTCACCTTGGTAGCCCAACTATTATCCTCTTCCTCTTGCCATGCCATCATGTGGTTAAGAGGCAAAAACACGATCTTAATGGTTTGGGAGGTCGGAAATGTCTTCTGGGTAGAACCTGCAAAGGGTTGTTTGGTTTTAGGCTTTTTGGCTCTAGAAGAAATTGCCCAACCTTTCCTTTTTGTCCTAACATGGAGGTTGGTCTTCAGGAGGCTAGGTGGCTGGGAACAATAAGATATGAGTGTGGGTCGAACCTGGTCGTCGTTGCTTTGCTGAAATGACACTTGTGACACCCCCCCTTTGTCCACTTGTGGTGTAGTCCTATGGCAGTGTGCATGAAGTTGCACTTGCCCCTTTGTTGGCTATGTTACAAGTGTACAATGCAAGAGGGAGTTTGGTAGGGGTCAAGTTTGGACCTTCATGTTCCCTGAGTTGACATCAAATAACTAGGTTGAACGTCAACCTCATCAAGCTTGGTGGGGCCCCTACAACAATAGCCCCCCGCCCCTCCCCCTTCCCTCACTACAACAAAAGGTGTCCTTGTACGCCAAGTGATTTGCTAGATTTTGAGAGAATTCATTGGTCCTAGCAAACAAGGACTAGTTGGAAAATAGTAAATTCATTGGTACTAGTGAACTACATTCACATTTTTTAATAATGGACTTAGTAGGTTTGCCATTGTTAAGTGTTGACGTCAAACCCTTCCTCTCTCCTTGGCCTAATTGTTGCATCGATGCAATCATGCACCATGCCTTGAGACCAAAAGCCCCGCCTCATTCACCACTTATTTGCTACACCAACCTTGGCGTGCTCCAAGCAAAACTTCACGTTGCAAATGTTGATGCCCAATTGCCAAGTCTATGATCATTATTATGGTGGTGGGCATCTTGAAAAAAAACCAATGTTAAAAGAAAAGAAGAATAAAAGGGAATAGGAAAAGATGAGAGTGATGAAGAACGTAAAGGAGGTGGTGAAGGAATTACAATGGCCTGTTGGAACGACAAAAAGAGGAAGGACATAAGTTGGTTGTCACTTTCCACACTCATGCAACACAAAATTAGAACTCCCAAGTGCAGTTTTCTTCCATGAATTTTCATGAGAAACAACATCCATTAGTTAGATGGGTGGCGCGCCACTTGCTTCCCCCCAATTGGTTTGATCCAACCTTCTTTTGAAATTGCATGAGGTTAAGCTTTCCTCCTTTCAAATGCAAGGAGAACCTAAAATCTTTGAAGCCCTATTAACAATCCCCACATCTTCCTTCCATTCCTTTTTAATTGTATCCACTTGAATAACCCCACCCATGTTCCCACTTGGTTGAAAAAAATTAATTCTTTCATCATTCATTTTTTGGATGGATGGATATTGTCCTTTGAACAATTGTTTGGGAAACTCGGGTTCAAACGTAGGCTCACACACAATGATTACTCCTATCATAATCCCAAGTGTTTTTTTCCCGAACCCCACAAGATTACAATTGGGTAGTGGGTTACAAGTGAATGGTCTAATAACATAGTGTTTAAGATTATGGGCATTAACCTTGTGAAAGTCCTCATCATCTAGGTTTCCAAGCATGACAATGTTGTTTCCCAAAACCTTTTTCACCACATAAGGCCCCTTCCACATCAGCTTGAATTTTCTTGGTTAGATTTAGACATCCTCAAAATACCACAAGACTTGTTGCCCTTCTTGAAATTGTTTTGTCTTTCTATGGTTGTCATGCCATATAATGCGTTGTTTTTAAATTAAACAATTGTTCCTTTGAACTTCTTCCCTCCATTCTTCTAACAAACACAAATTTTCCATCCTTGTTATGACTGCCACTTATCCATTATATTCTAGTCCACAAGTCACTCGATATGTCAGGAGTAAATATTATAAAGGGAACAAAGGTTGTAAACCATATACCAGTTCAAAAGGGTTATGTTTAATACTAACCTTATAAGATTTTTTGTAAGCCCATAGTGTTTTCATCCCAATCAGTACAATTAGCATTGATTATCTTCCTTAGGATGTTTTCCAAAGTCGTATTGGTGGATTTGGCCATACTAATCCCTTGGGTAGTAGGTGGTGATTTTTTGTGGTTAACCATGAAACTGTAGTGAAGATGGCAATTGTTTTGTTAACAAAATGAGTTCCTTGGTCAAATATGAGTTCCATTGGGCATGCAAAGTGAATGATTATAGTTTCATAGATAAACTAACCATAACAAAAATAGTGTTGGTGGTTAAAGCCCTAGCTTCTACCCACTTTGTGGCATAGTCTGTAGCCACTAAAATGTATTTGTTACCCATTCGTTCAACTGGTGAGTTCATTAATATAATGAAAATCGATACCCCATTGGGCAAAAGGTACAATGGGTACCACTTGTATGATAGGTGGATTATTTGTGACCTTAATTGACCTAATATGCTAACAAATATCACAACTACGACAATAATGCTAAATGTTTTTATGAAAAGTTGGCCACCAGTAATATCTAACCAAAATCTTTCTAATTGTAGGGTGAAAACATGGTAAAGTACACAAAAAGTAGTGTAAGCAACAAAATATTGGTGTCCCTAAAGAAAAGGACTAACAAATAGATGATTTTATGGGGATAATATTAAAAAAATTGGGTACATTATTTCTTAATTCTTATTTACATGGACTTCAAAAGTTAAATTGTTATAATCATGTTTTTAAAAACTATTTGCAAGTACTTGAATTGGACCTAAAATTTGTGGTAGTTTGAAAATAAAAGTTCAAGTACTTGAAAGTAGGTGAAATGTTTTTGCAAGTATTTGGGTTTTTTTCAACCACCTCAATGTAGTGAACATTCTAATATAATTTTTTGGTTAATCAAGTTTTTTTTCATAATTAAAATCATTCCCAACCCCTAAAAAATGGGAGATACTTCTAGGGTATTTTTTCAAGTCCAAATGATATGATACAAACTGTTTAAAAAAATTAGAAGGAGGTTAAAGATGCCCATGAAAAAAAAATTCATTTGTTTTGAAATGCTAAAGGAAGGTTAGAAGTTTGAAAAACTATTTTTTTTGTGTTTTCAAGTAGAAAACAAAACATCATGTCCAAAATATCTTGCTTGCACCTTGTAATTAACTACCCAAAATGTCCACATCTAGGATTGTCATGGAGTTGATGTAGGATGTCTTTGGCCTCATTTGGTGTCACACATAACCTAATCACTTTATCACCACATTATTTGTGGAGCTTGCCTTGGATGATGGTAAATGGAAAGGCCCTTATGGCAAACTATCTCCTTTCATCTCTAGTCATTGTGTGTTGGGAAAATATTAGTTTCAAGGTAAGTTTGAATAGGACCATTATAGTTTTCTTAGATATGGTGTGCCCCTACAAGGAAGTCCTCATCTTGATCTATTGGTATTGCTCTATCATTGTCCAGCCTTGATAGGAAATCTATAACCACATGTTCCTTGAACCAAACCTTTAAACCACCTTGAAATTAAATTCTAACAATAACAACAACCATCTCACAATTCGCCTTGAAATAAATGATTTGTTTACCATGTATGTGAAAGCTTGGTGATCCACAAAAAGCATGAAATGGTTAGCCAATAGGTAGTGTCAAAAATTTCTCACTATATAAACCATTGCTAAGGCCTCCTATTATGTGGTAATATAGTTCTTTTCTATCATGTTCAACAATTGACTTGTATAATAGGTGGGTTGATCAATTTACCATTTTGGTTTTGGGTGAGGACTATGCCAATGGCCATGTTGGAAGCATCAACGTGGACATAGAATAGGTGGGTCCAATCAGGTGTTATTAAAACGGGTCCTTGAATGAAGGATGTTTGGAAGGTATGGAAGGCTTCCTCCCATTCCTTAGTCATTCATATTTGATACTTGCCTTCTTTAACATATGTATTAACAATTTTATTTTTGCTACAAAACCCTTGATATAATGTCGGTAGAAGTTACATAATCCTAAGAAATACACCAATTCCTTGGTATTCTTAAAGGCTACCACCTTGAGGATGGAAGTTATCTTCTAGGGTTCCATGAATAGGCCTTCCTTGTTGACCACATGTCTTAAAAAGATCCCTAATTTAACACCAAAAAGGCATTTTTTGGGTTCAAGTTAATCCCCACTTCTTGGCATTGCTTGAAACATTTTTCTAATAGGTTCAAGTGGTTACATGTGATACCATAAATAGTAAAATCATCCAAGAAAACTTGCATGCAATCTCCTATGAATTATTTATAAAAAAAACCTTCATGATAGCACATTGGAAAGTGGCCAAAACATTACATAGTCCAAAGTGCATGACCATGAATACAAATGCACCCCATTCAATTATGAATGTTATTTTCTCTAGATCATCAAGATGGATCTTTATATGACCTTCTAACCATTAAACCCATCTAACATAGTCAAATTTCTTCCCTAATCGTGGTGATCCTTTGCTTCTGGCAACCATGGGTGACCCAATAATAATGAATATTCTTCATTACCCCCCTCCATTTGTAGAACAATGATAGTAACCTTGAAGTTAACTCCTTCAATTTTGATTAAGAGGTCTTTTAATATTCCCAAAGGGTGTAGTCAACTCCTTCAATTTTGATTGGGAGGTCTTTTAATATTCCCAAAAGGTGTAGTCAACGTTGATAAACCATTTTGACTTGGAAAGGCGAAGGTTCCATTCCTCCTAACCCCAATTTCATCTACAAAGATTCAGTGTTGATGTTGGGCCCCATCTGCTAGGGTGTTTTTGATTTTCACCCCATAAATTTCCATAATGATCATTGACATCTGGGAATCAACTATAATTGTGTGATACAATCCCAACCGCTTCCTTACGGGATTCTCAATCGGTGTTGGTCCCTTACCTAATTGATGATTATATATGAAGAAGTAGGTTTTCAAATCAGGTTCCAAGGTGAGAAGTTGGCCCAAGGTGATTGTAATTAGGGTGTTTAACCATTTTTTATTGGTTGGCTAGTGGTATTCTACATGGAGATCCAAGATACGGCAAGCCTCCATGGCCTTGCCTTGAATGGGCTTGAAATAGGCCACTCCAAGATCCTCCTTTACCTACAATAATGAACCTTCAATTAGTAATTCCCCCCATGTCATAAACCAATCCTTGTAAGCCACATCCCTCAAGCTATTGGATTAGGGTTGACCTTCCTTGCTTTCCAGAAGGTAGGTTTTTGGTTAAGGGTTTGGTGCAACAATTGGCTCTTTAGCTTGGAATTGTTTGCAATAAGTTATTAGTTCGATTCCGCATTCCTTCTTTACTTGCCACTTGGCATGTGTTATTATTAGTTGATCTGCAATCTTTTCAGTTACTATAAAAACTTTGATTTCCCTTTTTGCATATGTTGCTTAATTACTACAACTACCAAAGGTTCCCCCATTAGGTTGGCTTCATGTATCTCTTCTAACCCCTTTGACTTTGAAGGTGGATTTTCCTTTTGATCATCATGGAATGGTGGTGTAACAAGTTGGGCAATGATGCAATTTGTGCTCACCACTCCTCCACTCATTGGTTTGATGGTGGATAATTCATGCAAAATGTGCTTCCGCAATGGACAAGCACTCTTGAAATGGCCTACTTGATCACATGCATGGCATGTGACAATAGCTAGATCAACTTTTGGGTGAGGATAATTGCTTGTTGGGAATAACCATTGGGTTGTTAATGGTAGGGTGAAACTTGGTTGCCCTTGGCTAGTTGCCCATAAGCAAGTGGTGGGTGGTAAATTGGAACAAGTTGAAAAAAAGGGAAAAAGTCAAACTTAAGTAAAATCGGGTTAGCTATATGGTTGGAGCCAGCTCCAAATGGGGATATGTAACTAACATTAAGGGGTTGGTATGTAAGGAGGGGTTCAATGTTGGTTGTGGAATGAAACATACCATCAAGGTGTAAATTGGTTGGGTGGTAGATGTGGTTGCATATTGTGGTTGGATTTGGTTAATTGATGGCCTTGGGTTGCCAAGCTTTAATTGTGCATTCCTTGTATTGAATTGGCAAGTCTCTATGGTATGGTTAAAATGCCAAAAAATGGCACATATATGTACCACATTCAACACACCCCTACTTGGCATTCATTAATTAAGTGCCACTCCCTATTGCAAGTAGTGCAATATACTTTATCCCAAAATCCCTCCCCTTTATGGTAATCAGTTCAAGTTTCAATCTATTTCATCATCTCTTCCCATATTTTTGCCTTGTCTTTAGTCCTCCTTTTATGTTTTTCCTTCTTTTGTATTTCATCCCCCTCCTCTAAAACCTTTGATTTACATAAAGAGAAAGAAGAGGAAACTACATTTGTCCCCTTAAAGCTTCGATCTTACATGTCATTTTCCACTTGTCGAGTTAATTTGACAACCTCCTCAAAAGTATGTCTTAGCATGCCCATAGTTAAAACTTTTTGTTTTTTTTCTCAACCTTATGCAAAATACTTCTTTTAGAAATGAATCTTGAGCCCCAAGAATAGTTAGAGCACTATTCAATTTAGTGAATCGTTCATAATAATTGTCAACAACCTCTTCCGACTCCATTTGTATGGTGCACATCCTTTGATAGATTTTTGCTTCAATCTTATTTGTACATAAGCGTTTGCTAAAAGTTGTTTCCAATTCATCCCAAATAAATCGAGGGAATGAGCTTCCAATTATGGTGTACTAGTCAAAAACATCCTCTCGTGAGGTGCAAGGAAATAACCTCAAACAAGATTCTTCAATTTGCTTTCGATTAACCCAAGATTTTTTTTCAAATAACTTCACATGAGATCTGGGTCCCCCCCTTCCTTGTATTTGACCCAATCCATACTTTTTCGTGTGTGAATGGGTACAAAGGGCATGGGCAAAATAGTGGTTGGAATAGGTGCCATATATACCCATAGGATGAGGAAGTCGACATGACCGAAGGGGTGGCACCACTCTAGAGTGGTGGTGTAGACAGCTTGGAAGAATGTGTTGAAGATGGCCACATGGTGATGGATGTGGGAAAACCCCTTGGGAATTTGGGGGTGGTGGTGGCCAATTTGAGACTTGGTGTCCTTGTGGTGACGGTATAAGTTGAAAGGTCATAGTATGAGCTATGGGGAATTATGCTAGTAAGTTATTTGTTCTCCAATTGACACGTTGTTGATGAGGTTTTGAAACATAAAATTGTTCCCAACTAAACTCATCAATTTTGCTTCCAACAAATGCATGGAACCTTTCATGATTTTCTACTAAAGTATCTTGGGGAAATTTTCCACTCCCCTTGAAGTCTGAAAGAACAACATTTGACATATTTACTTCATAATGGAAACCTCTTTTTGTCTCCCTCAGCCTCTTCCATCTTTCTTGTTTTTGATGTCTCAAAGTTCAACTGTTCACTTCTTTCATGTTTGGTGTCAACCTTATGTCATTGGGCATGTTGCACACTCACTTATCAATGTGGGGTTTATTTTCTCCTTTTCACCATTTTATCCTTCAAGATATTCACAACCATAATGGAAAGGTACTCCCATTGCATGTAAATGCGTTAAAAGGAGCCATGAAGTACAAGGTTGAAGTCTTTTCCAAGGTCTGCATTTGACACATGACATTCATGTGTTGGTCAATTTTCTTCATTTCTACATTTTCCATACCTATTTTATAGTTATGTTTTGAATATAATTACTTTTTATCATATCTTGGTCTATATCATTTATATATAACGCATCTAGGCCCTAAATAACACAAAAATGAATAACTTTTCTTAAAAACACATTTTTTAAATTCATGATTTTTAGGGTCAGAAGCATGTTTGAAAGTTAATTGAAACAAATATTTTCAAATGCATTTAAAATGAAATTTACCAATTTCAAGTGCTTTTACTTTTATAATCATCAATGTTAAGACTTCCTTCAAATTTTTGAGAAGGAATTGTGCACATTTGATAAGGAAAAAGGATGTTTGAAAAAAACCAAGTTGTGACAATTGCTTTGAACATGTGAAAAGACTCTTGAAACATTATCAATTTGCATCAAGTTTTGAACAATGGAATTTTATAACTAATGGGTGGATGGATGCTATGGTGTAAACAAAAAACTATCACAATTTGACAATTTTCAATACTTATCCAAGTTTCATGGATCATGGTTGACATTTGGAAAACATTTTATGATAAAATTTTGTAGTAGATGATAATCTATGTTCCAATTTACAATTTTGTTGTAAAATTAGTGCAAATATGAATGATTTAATTGTCCAACAAAGTATTATTTTGATTTATAGTGCCCTAAAAGAGATACTACAATTACATAAAAGGAATAAAAAATGTTATTTTTCCTGCATATTTTTCAATGAAAATTTGCAAGCATAAATTCATTATTATGAACAACAATCTTTTTCAAAACTTCACATAGTTTGGTTGAGTATTTTACAAAACAACTTTATTGATGTTGTTGTATGTCATTGATATATTTTCGGTATACAAATCAACATTTTTGCAACTTTTTTTATGTGGGGATCATATTACTCGTGGTGTCACACTTGGGTTAGTAGTTAATTTCAAGAACATGTTTCAATTGATTAGCTTTTAGCAAACCATGCTTTGGAAGTTTCAAAGTATTTATTTGTATTGTTATGGAAACAATATCAATGTTGACCATTGATTGCCATCCACCCTAACCATTCAATGGATGTCAAGAACTTTTTGGGAAAACTTCAATGAATACATCAATGCATGGCAGAGAAGGCATTGGGGTTATTATGCACGGGAATAAGGTTGGAACTAAAGATAGGACATAGCTAAGGTAGGTTTTGAAAAGTTTGATGAAGTTGCATCAATGGAAGATGGGGGGTGCAATGCCACATGTGGGAGGTTTAGGGTTTCAAACTAAGAGGAAGGGCAAAACGCAATGCAAGCTCTTGAAAGCTTCGACGAATGCAAACTAATGCAGACTATGAGTGAGAGGGGGAAGGGGAAGAAGTGTAGTACTTAAGTTCATTGTTGTGGTAGCATGAGCTTTGGAAGATGATCAATTTCAAGGATTCATGAATTTTGTGGCAATTCAAGAGGGAAGCCAGTAGGAGGAATGATTATGGGTCTAGAAATACAATGTCCCTTTCGGGTTCCATGACAAGTTTGAACTTTATGCAAGTTATGTGCTTCTACACATGGTTATACTTCTAATTTGCATATAGTAACACATTGTGATGATTGCAAACTTACACTTGATCAATTTAATCACCAAGACTACTAAAAAATACATTTTTTTCTTCTAGTGTTTTCTTTTATGATGATTAGTTGAAAACTTACTTACATGAAATTTGTGTAGTCATGTATTATTGACTTTTCAATTTTTTTAAAAGGATGTGAAAAGAACCCTTAGGACCGCCCACTTGGGATGATGGGTTCACTCGTTAAAATTTAAACTTTATTTCTATGTATATTGAAGATATTTGTAAAGTTTGCAAAACTCAATATGTACACCCCATGTTTAGGCAAAAGGCAAGGTGATTCACACAACACAAGTGAATATGGTAGAAAGGAAAAAAAGGCAAGGTGAAACTCAAAAATGCATCCAAATCGCTAGCAGTCCGAGTTTCACACCATGTTTGGGTGTTTTCAAGTTGTTCAAGCTTGTTGAACTTTGTGGGTTGTGGCAAGTGAATGTTATACGTGAAAGATGTTTTGTGAAATTTTTGTGTGAAATAGTTCAAACAAAATGAATTTTTTGGAGTTTCATGAAAATTCAAATGGGGCATGTTTTTTTAGAGTTTTGGCAAAAAAACTCCAACATGTGTTTGGAATTGGAACAAGTTTGGGCATGTGGGTTTTTTTAAAGAAATTGAATGCGTTAAAGAGGTTTCTAACTAAAAATGTGATTACACAATGGCATGCAATGTTCAACAAATAAAATACAATAATAGGCAATGTTTGTGTGACAAGGGAAACCCAAAAAACATTGATGTTTGCATTTTGAAAAATACGGTAATTTATGATTGGCCTTATAACTAGGTGTGAGTTGTAATGACCATTCAACATATTTTTACAACATGAATGTTGGCAGATGAGTTGCATGGGTTGCATGAGTTACAATAGACCAATCACTATATGTGGAATTACATATGTATGTAATTTGTGCAATTTAATTCAATTGTGCATGAACAACTATTAAGCAATTTCGATGCAATTAATTTGCAACTACCTTTGTAAAGTCATGTTGACATTGTTTTTGATCCATCCATCCATCAATGATAAACTATGTTGATTTATATTGTAACTCCTTTGCAATTGTGAGTGCAATGGAAACACATTAATGGATTAAATT
>Ga0209208_10009370_pt1 | contig 12879 bp, 13 predicted proteins | sample S1TSphfallax_3_FD_187694 | JGI IMG/M metagenome (GOLD analysis project Ga0209208, IMG submission 187694) | Host-associated microbial communities from peat moss isolated from Minnesota, USA - S1T2_Fd - Sphagnum fallax MG (SPAdes) (version 2) | ecosystem: Host-associated > Plants > Peat moss >...
CGGTGGTGAAGCAGCGCCTGCGCCTGGCATCCGTGTCGCCGGCGCTGCTGGATGTGTACGCCGAAGACGGCATGACGCTGGACCAGTTGATGGCGTTCTCGGTCAGCCCCGACCACGAGCGGCAGGAGCAGGTTTGGGAGGCAATCCAGCGCTCCTATAATAAAGAGCCCTATCAGATCCGGCGCCTGCTGACCGAAGGTGCCGTCCGCGCCGCCGATAAGCGGGCGCTGTATGCCGGCGAGGAATATGTGCAGGCCGGCGGCGCCGTCATCCGCGACCTGTTCCAGCCCGACGACGGCGGCTGGCTGCAAGATGTCGCGCTGCTGGACCGCCTGGTGGCCGAGAAGCTGGAGCGCGACGCCAGGGCCATCGCCGCGGAGGGTTGGAAATGGATCGAGGTGGCGCCCGAGTTCCCCTACGGTCAGACCTATGGGATGCGGGTTATCTCCAGCCAACGGGTACCGCTTTCGGAGGAAGAAATCGCCAGGGTCGAGGCGTTGCGCGCGCAGGCCGAGGAAATCGAGGAGCGCTATGCCGACGCTGATGAGTTGCCCGAAGAAATCGCGCAACAGCTGGAGGAGATCGAGGCCGAGCCGGCGGCAATCCATGAACGGCCTGCACTCTATGATCAGGCAGAAATTGCGCGCGCTGGCGCGTTTGTCAGCATCGACGGCAGCGGCAAGCTGCGTGTGCAACGCGGCTACGTGCGGCCGGAGGACGAGGCGCCGGAGCCGGAGCCAGAGATTCCGGACATTGAAACCGCGCATTCCGGAATGGCGGAATACAGCGCCGAAGCCTCGACCGCTTCCGCAATCCCGCTCTCCACAAGCGCCGCCAGTAACGGCGCCTTGGCGGGCAATGGACCTGACGCGCCGGAGCCGCCTGAGGAAGACGACGACGTGCGGCCCCTGTCGGACAGATTGCTGACCGAGCTGACCGCCTATCGTACGTTGGCCCTACGAGAGGCAGTCGGCAACGAGCCAGGCATCGCCTACCTCGCCGCGTTGCACGCGCTGTGCCTGAAATTGTTCTACCGCTACGGCACGGATACGTGCCTGGAGATCGAGCCTAAAAGCGTGATGTTCGGCGCGCAGGCGCCGGGCTTGGCTGACACGCCGCTGGCGGCGCGCGTTGATGCCCGCCATCGGAACTGGGCCGAGCATTTGCCGGAGGAGCCAGGCGAACTTTGGGATGTTCTCGGCACCTTCGACACGGACAGCCGGGACGCGCTGTTCGCCCACTGCGTCTCATTGACCATCAACGCGGTGGTGGAACCGTACAACCGCCGGCCGAAGGCGATTGCCCATGCCGATCATATGGCGAAGACCGTCTCGCTCGACTTGGCCGCGGCGGGATGGAAGCCCACCATCGACAACTATCTTGGCCGCGTCCCCAAAGCGCGCATTCTCGAAGCTGTGCGCGAGGCGAAGGGTGGAAAGGCGGCTGACCGCATTGTCCATCTGAAGAAAGGCGAAATGGCGGCCGAGGCGGAAGGCTTGCTGGCTGGCACGAGTTGGCTGCCCGAGCCACTTCGCACGCCGGGCACATATCAGCCGGAAGCCGCCCTCGATGAGTCGAGCGACGAGGCCGCCGCGATGGTCGAAGAAACGGCGACCCCGGCGGATGAATCGGCCATCGGTGATGATGCGGCGGAGGACGATACTCAGCCCTCGGCCGAACAGGCTGACGCACTCGCTGCCGAATAATCGTCTTCTCCGATAACAGCTTGGGAGGGGCTCGCGGGCGATCGCGGGCCCCTCTTGCCGTGAAAGGTTTGCCATGGGCAACAGCGCACATGATCTCGCGCGGCAGCTCGCCCGAAATGCCGAGGCTGTTTGTCGCCACTATCTTTCCAACGGTCGCCGCTCAGGCCGTTACTGGGTAGTTGGCGACATCATGAATACGCCGGGGAAATCCACCTATGTCCGGCTGATTGGACCCGAATGTGCCAAAGGCGCCGCGGGAAAATGGACGGACGCCGCCACCGCAGAGCATGGTGACCTCCTCGACATCATCGCCAAACAAAATGGCCTCTCGCACTTCCCCGACATTGCCGCCGAAGCTTGGCGTTTTCTCGGTTCACCTACCGCCGACGCCTCAACGCCGCTAAGACAGACGCTTTCGCGAGGTCTCCCAGCCGACTACTCGGAATCAGCGCGCAGGCTGTTTGCCATGTCCCAGCCTATTTCACGTACTATCGTCGAAACGTATTTGCGCCATCGCGGCATTACGGATTTACGCCGGACCGACAGCCTGCGCTTTCACCCGAAATGCTACCACCGCGCCGAAGACGGGACCGGCACGCGCACTGAGACTTGGCCCGCCATGATCGCGGCAGTTACCGATAATCGAGGCACCATCACCGGCGTGCATCGTACCTGGCTTGACCCTTCCGGCCAAGGCAAAGCGCCACTCGAAACACCGCGCCGCGCGATCGGTAACGTCCTCGGTCACGGCGTCCGGTTTGGCTCCGCAAATGACGTCATGGCGGTCGGCGAGGGCATCGAAACTACTCTATCGCTGCGGTGCGCGCTGACGAATATGCCCATGGTGGCGGCACTGTCCGCCAATCATCTTTCTGCCTTCCTGCTCCCGGAAACACTTCGGCGCATCTATGTCGCGCGGGACAATGACCATTCCGGCGACAAGGCGTTTGCAGCGCTGGCCGAACGCGCTGGCGCGGCCGGGATCGAAGCGATTTCTCTGATGCCGACGCTGCGTGACTTCAACGACGATCTTCAGCACCTTGGACTCGCTGAACTCCGGGCAGTATTGCGGGTGCAACTCCCCCCGGAGGATGTGTCCCGTTTCTGGAACCCGCCAGCACTTGGCTCGCGTGGATGAAAGCTACCAGCCCCAACACCGGCTTTGCACGCCAGGTCGATGACCACCTTTCGCTGAAAGGACCGCGGCCCACGGCCTTCTAGAGGGCGATCGGACGGCAAGCGGCCCGGGCCCGCAACGGCGTCAGGCGGCTATTTTCCGCCGCGGCCCGGCAACGTGCCGGGCGCTTTGCATCGCGAAACAAAATAGCCGCCAGCCGCCGTCCTCCGCTGCGCTCCGGCCGCGCGCGGTGCGGGCCCGGTCCGCCCGCCGTCGAGTGATCGCCACGAAGGCCGCGTTGGGCGCGGCCATTCCAACGAAAGGCATCACCATGACGACCCGCCGCCAGAATCCCGATTTTGAACCCGTCCACGCTTCCTCTCCCACCGCCCACCTACTCACCGAACTCCAGCTCTACGGCCACCGGCCATTCCAGGACGAGCCCGACCATCGCCCCCTACCGGAACCTGAACACATCGGAGGCGCGGTCGCCGACATCTTTGACGCCCTGGTTGCCACCCTCGGCGACACGCGCCTCGAACCCGACCTCGAAGACCTGCTCTGGTCCACCGTCAACCTCTTCCACCGCGCCGCCGACCGGGTGCAGCGCGCGCTGGACGACAATGAAGACGCACAAAAACGCAGCCAGAAGGACCAGGACGGCTCCGAAATCCGCTCGGTCGAACTGGAGCGCCTGGTAGCCGAGGGCATCACCCTCATCGAGCGCCGTAACAGCATGGAATTTTTCCGAGACCAGGCCGCCGAGCAATTCGAACGCCACGCCGGCTCAGCCTGGCGGCCGCGCGCCGGGTCGATGGTCAACCACCGCGCGCTGACATCGGCAATTATCGACAGCCGGGATTACATCGCCGCCAAACGCCGGGCCGAGACCGAGGTCCTGTTGCCCGCCGGACCCAAAATCGCCTTCACCGGCGGGCTCGACTTCAATGATCATCACGCCATCTGGGACCGGCTTGACAAGGTGCACGCCAAGCACCCCGACATGGTGCTCCTACACGGCGGCAGCCCCAGAGGCGCCGAACGCATCGCCGCCTGCTGGGCCAACAGCCGCAAGGTGCCGCAGATCGCCTTCAAGCCGGACTGGACTCGCCACGCCAAAGCCGCGCCGTTTAAGCGGAACGACCAGATGCTGAACGTCCTGCCCATCGGCGTCATTGTCTTCCCAGGCTCCGGCATCTCCGCCAACCTGGCTGACAAGGCGAAAAAGCTTGGCATTCCGGTATGGAATTTCGGCCACGGCGGCGCGTGAGCGGTGCCCGAGCAGCTAAGCGTTCGGAACCGCGGAAAGGGCGCAGACACGAACCGTTATTAGCCGACACCGTCGTTGGAACCCATAGACTTGCAATGAGCACGCATCGGAAATATATCAATGTAATTTACAGATTTAACCGTAATTTACATCACAGAGGCAGCCCCCATGACCCTTAAAACTACCGTGATACACCCAAAGAAGTTAGCCGTCCTGAAGCCCGTGCGACCGCAGACGTCCCGGAAAGAGGAGAAGACAGCCTCACCGAAGAGTGTAGTCGCCGTGAAGTATCCTGAAATGCTTGGGATGACCCCTTTCGTCCGCGAGGCAAAGAAACATGTCGAACGGTCATCGAGGAAGAAAGTCGAAGTCCTATTCAGCACATCGACCAAGGTGCCGCAGATACGCTTCCGCCCGGCGTCAGAGCATGAGGACGAAGTCGAAGATATTCCGCAGAGCAAAGTCATTACTGTCACCCAGCTAAACCAAGATTCAATGGCCTTTCGTTCGCTGGTGATGGTTGGGATGGATTTCGTCGTGGTCTCTGGCAAAGACAAAGTGATCATGGATCGCCACCCAGCTTTTAAGGCGACTGTCGTCAAGCTCCATATGAAGGAATATCTCGCCCAAGCAAGAACAGAAAACCAAAGAAAGACCCGCGAGCATGCCTACAAGGCGCGAACAGGAATTCATAGGGTCGAGCAAATACTCGAACGCTTCGAAGAGTCGCTTGACGCTCGCGATGCAGATATGGCGCGCCGCTTGCTAGGTATCGCGGATATTCTGGATGAGGTATTGCTTCACGCCCCGGCTGCAAAACAAGCCAAACTTCGCAGTTACCGCGACGAGCTGGACGCAATCGTGAACAAGGAGCGACTATTCCGCGAGAAACATCTTGAGCGCAACGAGGTTGGCACTAACTGACCGATTCCAACGGGACGGAGTCGCATGACGGACGGGCGTGACATCGCTAATATGTCGGCAGCCTCCTGCGCGCTGATCTCATAATGTGAGGATGTTTGCTCCGAACCCTTGGACTGAATACCAATGCCATGTGGCGAAGCTGCATCGACGACTTTGAGGAAGACGCTCGACGTGCCGAAATCAACGTCAATTTTCGCGCTGGAACGGCGGTGAGACACGCGCGGCCGCGGCGCACTAGCTTTCCGCCGCGCTTCCGCGATCTCCATGGCACTCACCACCTGCGCCGAACGCATCGCCGCCTGCTGGGCCGACAGCCGCAAGGTGCCACAGATCGCCTTCAAGCCGGACTGGCCCCGCCCCGCCAAGGCCGCTCCGTACAAGCGTAACGACCAGATGTTGAACATCCTGCCGATCGGCATCCTTGTCTTTCCCGGCTCCGGCATCTCCGCCAACCTGGCCGACAAGGCGAAAAAACTCGGCATTCCGGTTTGGGAATTCGGCGACGGCGGCGCGTGAACGCCGCATATTGGCCGACTGGAGGCTCAGCCTCCAAATTTCGGTCGCCAATCCGACATTAGCGCCGGACATCTGTGCGGGGTGAAGAACACTGCCTGGTAGGGTAGATATTAATGCTTTGGGCGTTCCTTAGGGAGAGGCGCGCGCAAATCTGGCAAAATTGGAAACCGCTTTGTCACGTCCCATTCCCGCTTTAGCAGTTCGCGCCCCTGCTCGATGGCAAGCTGCGCTTTGGCAGTCCAAGCCTTTCGGCCGGTGGCCGGAGGGCCAAACAGCGTTGGGTTCCAAAGCTCATTCAATGTGGCAAGAAAAGCATCATCGGCTGTCTTAGTTTGACTGTCATGAGGGTTGATACGCAAGATTATTCGCCACTCGAGCACACGAGCGTCATTTGATACCTTTTCTTGTTCTTCTATCCGCCGCCGGTCTTTCTCGATGGCCTCCTCTTCGGTGGAACACGGGAGGCTGTTAATTTCCTCCCACTTGTTCAACACTCGCTCAGCAGCACCTATAAAATCAGCGATGTCCCGTCGTAGCTCTGCTAGCCATCGCTCGCGGAATTCCGCGATCTTGGCAGTATGAGACACCAATACCGCTTGGTCTGCATTGATTCGGGCTGCCTCTAACGCGCGGTCGGCATTGATTTTTGATATTTCAATGCTTTTATTCATGTTCTGCGAATTTCTGATTGTTGCAAATACCGCAACAATCGCAGCTATAACCGCCGTTCCATACGGCGCGTATACTGTCAAAAAACCCTGCCATGATGCATCGGGGGCCAGCGGAACTGTCATAAGTGACAAATAGCGCAAATTGTTCGCTATTGGCCACCCTGCCGATCAGCAAGCCATGCGGGTGGTGAACAAAGCCCCATCGGATTCCATCTTATGGCTGTCAAAGTCGTCAGCTGGCCATAAATCTTATATTTCTACCGTTTCGATCATCTTCGCGGTGATCGGCGCGATCTGCGTTGGGTGCACCGCTTTCGCCCGCCTCGCTATGTTGGCAGGGCCGGTTATCGGACAGGGACTTGCGGTTTCCCCGACCACACCCAGCCTTTCGCAAGGCGCCAGCCTCAAGCGACGTCGATTTTTGGCACCCGATCATGCTCCCACGTAAATCTATATCGCCTATCGCGCCGCACATTCCCGACAATAGCCGGGCGAAAACAGGCAATGCACGTGCCCCCCTCATGCCGTACGCTTGGATACACTAAGCCGAGCGATCCGGCGTTCAGCAATTCCGCTGCCAAGCCCTGCGCCGCGACGTAGCTATCGGGCGCCAGGCAAGCAACATAGGCCGCGCTCTCCCGAATATCATGAAATGCCCCATCGAAGTCCGCCAAAAAGTCATCGTACGTGATGCTATCGTGCCAATAGTCGATCTCGGCGTACTCGACCGACTTGTGCCATACCACCTCGCGCTGCGCTGTCTCCAGCTCGAAGCCCGCATACCAGGCGCCACGATCCGGCCCGTTGAATCGGCTGCCGTGCGGGTGCGCGTGAGTGAAAGCAGCGTTGATGATCCGAAAATTCGGCACGGCAAAAACCAACTCGTGAATCCCGATACCTGGCAACAAATCGTTCTCTGCCACTAGGCGGTCGTTCGTCGCATGATCGAGGTCAAAAATGACGTCGAGATGCGGCTTGTCATCGGCAATGCCGGCCAGAACGCTTTCGCCGTCGGGCAAATATTTTGAGGGAATAAGCCGGTGGGTGTCGAACTGCCGAATTGATGCGAGTGCTGGCAGCGTCACACGCCGCCTCGCCTCGCATCCAGCAGGCGGCGCACTGTTTGAAACGCCGGCAAGCCGCCGCGCATCATGTAATCCAGTGGCGTGTCGCCACCAAAAATGCCGTTCTTGTTCGGCATTTGCACCCAGCCATCCGCCAGCGCCTCGCCGTATAAAATATGCAGCGCCTTGTAGATGCCGACCAGGTAAGAAATCCGCGTCAGCGTATCCTGGTCCAGCGTGCGAGAAGCGCCCTTTTTCATGGCATAGAAGGTGCCGTTCGAGACGCCGCCCAGCACCAGCCTGGCGTCCTCATCCCGCAGCTTCCATTTTTCGATGATATTGAAAAACGCGCGGACAGCCCCGTCACTCAGGCGCTCGCGTTCCGCTTGATCGGATAAATCAATGAGAGGCGAGGGTTCGAACCGGGTAGCCGGGTAGCGCAGGGCCTGACTCATTGCATCCTCCAATAAAGAGCATTATTAACTCCAAATATGGAGCATGTCAAGCTGCAATCGGTACTGGTCTCACAGATCGTATTCCTCGGTGAAAGCCGCAAGGTTGTGGAGCGCCTGGCGCCGCTGGCTTCGCGTCCGGTTTTGAAATGCCTCGGTTTCCGCGCTGGAGCGTTGAGTAACGCCGAAGGGTGAGGTGGCGTCGATGATTCTGAGCATCGCTCTAAGCGTTCCGACTTCCACGGGGATCTTCATTGCTGCCCCAAGTCGAGCCATGCGGTTGTGCAGCTCTTTCGCTCGCAGCCTTGCGTAGGCGATCTCCTCGGCACTCAACTTCCGTGAATTCTTCAAAGCCATGGGGCAGTTCTCATCCACCGATGCGGATTGCAAATAAACTCCTCTTGTTACCAGCGCAATTTAGAGAACGCTGCTGCAAGAATTAACTTTTCTCCGAATCCGCCGGCCGCTAACGTTTGTCTTGCGCCATGGTGGAGGAGGAGGCGCAATCCTTGATTCTTCATCACGGGGGTTTCCACCATGCTCGTCCTTGGCATCTTCTTCAGCTTTTTCGGCCTCGGCGCTTTGCTCTGCTTGCTGTTTACCCTGGCTATTTACGCCCTGCCGTTTTTTGTCGCGGTCACGGCCGGCATGGCCGCCTTCCATAGCGGGGCCGGCGTGATCGGGGCGATTCTTGTAGCGGCGTTCGCCGGCGGCGCGACCCTGGCAATCGGGCAGATCGTGTTCGCGACGGTTAGCTCCCCGACGATCCGCGCTGCGGTCGCCCTCCTGTACGCCGTACCAGCCACCATCGCGGGCTACAGCGCCACGCATGGGCTAGCCGAACTCAGTATGCCGTCCGCCACCTGGCAGATGATCTTCGCGGCGATCGGCGCGATCTGCGTAGGGTGCACCGCCTTCGCCCGCCTCGCCATGTTGGCCCCGCCGGTTATCGGACAGGGTTTTTCGGTTGCCTCGGACACGCCGAGGCTTTCGCACGGCACCCCGGGGCGTTAAGCACGCCGCCTTCGGCGAGAAGCTGCTAATCGGCACGTTGAACGATCATTTTTGACCCGTGCAAACGGGCCGTCGTCCTGCACTTTGAAGCTGCACGCGCTCATCACGGCCATTTTTCCGCTTGGCTTGGGCGGTCTTGTCAACGTCGGCGCCCCGGCGATCCACCACCTTTGTGTCCGCTACGACATCTTATCTTTCGCCGCTCGTCCCGGTCCTCTTGTCCAAAGAACGCAACGTCCGCCACGACTTTCCCCATGCAGGTTGTTCATGCCCGAACCACACGGCCTCTCAATGGCTTGATCTGGCCGAAGGCCGGCTTCGCCTCGATCGTCTGGCCGCAACGGCGGCGCAAAACTTTCTTCCCCTGGGCGTGCCGCCCATTCCTCGCGAGCCAAGAAAGTTCCGCGCCGCCGTCCTCCACTGCGTTCCGTCCGCAAGCGGTGCGTCGCCGATCGCCTCCGGCCTGCAGATCGCCATCGAGGCCGCGGTGGTCGCGGGCTCGAAAACAGCAAGGAGATGAGACATGGCTAACATTGGTTCTTTCAGAAATCCGGCACCGAAATCCAGGGCGAAATCGTCACCCTGAGCTTCCAGGCCAAAGGGGTCCGCATCGTCCCCGAGGCCACCAAGTCCAACGACAACGCCCCCAGCCACCGGATCTATGTTGGCCGGGCCGAGATCGGGGCCGCCTGGTCCAAGCGCTCCAACGAGGGCCGCGATTACCTTTCGGTCAAGCTGGATGACCCCAGCTTCAACGCGCCGATCTTCGCCAACCTGTTCGACGATGAGGATGGCGAGGGCTACACGCTGATCTGGTCCCGGGCCCGCAAAGCCAACGGCGAGTAAGCCGGCCCACCCAAACGCCTCGTCCGGGAAACCGGGCGGGGCTTTTTTATGCTCGGCGGTTCGATCCGGATGGAAAGAAGTGCCAGGGCCGCCGTAAAGGCGGAAACACGTAAACCCCGATCACCGGCCTCCCGGCTCTCCGGGTTTCCGCCTCTACGGCGGCCCTGGCGAGGCTGCGCGAAGTAAAAAAGTGAGACCAGCAGAGCAGGACTTCTTACAGCACCGACGAATACCTAATATATTGGGTAGCAACATATTGGGTGAAGCGGCGAGTTCAGCGCATGAGTTTGCGCGAGACCGTCGCTATGAACCTACAGAAATTGCGGCGCGCCAAGGGCATGTCGCAGGAGGAACTGGCCGCTCGTGCAGACATCAATCGGAATTACGTCGGGATGCTTGAGCGCAACGAGCACGCGCCGACGATCGAAATGCTGGAGAAACTTGCCCTCGGCCTGGACGTTGATCCCGCGGACTTCTTCCAACGCGAAAAGTGAAGCCTGGCTCGCACATCCTGGTTTCTCAGGATGCGGAAAATTGCAGCCAAAGGCAGCCTTTTGTCGCCGATTACATTTCAAAACAATTAGAGTTCGTCTATGATCTTGTCCGAAATAGGATTCTGCCATGCCAGTTCCCGCATTTAAGGATCGCCCCCCTGAGAGCGACAAGCTGACGGACTACGATGAAAGCCATCTGGTTACCTACCTGCGACTGCTGGATGCGGCCGACGAAGGGGCCGATTGGCAGGAAGCCGTGACGATCATCTTTCATCTCGACCCCACGCGAGACCCCATGCGCGCACAGACCGTCTACGACAGCCATCTCGCCCGTGCGCGCTGGATGACGGAGCATGGCTATCGTCAACTGCTGCGTCCATCTTCGACATAACCGGAAAACCTGAAAAACGGCTTTCTGTAAACCCGACTTCACGATGGGTTTAGTAGGTAAAATATTGTATCACCATCTTTTCAACCTCAAATTATCCCCAAGATTTAGGTCAACGCCCATGTCATAGGGCGACACGACAAAGGGGAAATGAAATGCCAACCAGAACAAATTGGCGGGCAGAATCCGAGCCTGCATCCTTGAACCAGCTTGAACGTCCCGGCTTTGCTTGGGAGTTTCTTCGCCGGAATGTCGACTATCGCGCCGGCTACGCGCGCGTCACGGGGCCGGGGAATCATAACACGCCCGAAGTGGCCAACGCCGCGGCGAATCTCGCCCGGCACTGGGGGTTGAATTGTACCGGCAGACCCAACCCTTCCGGCCGCCGAAATCACGCCCTTATGGCGCCCCGAACTTGTGCCGACCGCGGTGATCCTCATGCAAGCGCCTCCAGGCTTCGAAAAAGCGGCTTCGCTCGATCCGGCGCTGCTGGAGAAGGCGCAATGCGTCCGCTCCGACGGTGTCCATTTTCGGCTGCCTGACGATCATCAGATTTGGCTGCCTGAAGCGCACCCCGATCAGCCTCTGGCCGTTGTCATACCGTTGGACGGTGATCTTCCCCTGCGCATCGCAGGCGCCCTGCGGTTGCATCGGCTGATCACGGCAAAAAATGCCGGTCCAATCCCGCAATCGCAAGCGCTGACAGCGCAGCAACAGAAGCGGCTGATCCAGATGTTGCTTGCCCTGGACGGTCATTTTTCACAGGCAAGTTATCGCGAAATAGCATCCGCCCTCTTTGGCCCAAGCGTGACAACCGAAAAGGGATGGAAAACTCACCCGATTCGAGGCAGGACAATTCGCTTGGTAAATGATGCAATCAAGATGGTGAACCGGGGATATTTGAAACTGCTAAGACGGCGCTGACCACAATGACGATCAGAATCGGCGATGTCCGTTTCAACAAATTCGAGCTAAGACCTCAATTGCTTCCGCCTCAGCAGCTCCGATGCGCCTCAATGACGACATAGCGATCACTCTTCAGCTCCCCGGAAGCAGACTAAGCATCGCGTTGCCTGGCGTTAGAGGGCGTTGATGCACCACTAGGCCGGAGATGCTGCGGGATCTGGTTCGCAATGCCGGCAATCAATGCATCGATGTCCGCACCCTCTTTGGCCGCGAACGCGTCGAGGCGTCCATCGAGGCAGAGCATCGCCGCGCCATGCGCCAATGACCAGCGCGACATCGCCAGGACGAGACCACCGAAGCCCAGAGCATCGCCGGCGCCCGCTTCGCCGTCATGCGCGTCTGTCGTCAGCAAGGCGAATGCCGCGGTCGCGGCCTCGGCAAGGGCCGCGACCGACCAGTCGAGGCGCTCGAAGCGAAACATCAACTGAAACAGACCCGGATACGCGCGTGCGAAGCCGATATAGGCGGTTGCGAGCGCGACAAGCCGCGCCTGCGGATCATCGCCCGCAGCATCTGCGGCGGCAACGAGATGGGCGCGAAACCGTACGAAGCCGGAAGCGGCAAGCTCACTCAGGAGGCCGGACAGGTCGCCGAAATGGTGCGGCGGCGCGGCATGCGACACCCCCGCCTCACGCGCCGCGGCCCGCAGTGTTAAGGCGCCCAGACCATCGCGGACGAGGATCGTCTCGGCCGCCTTGAGCATGGCGGCGCGGAGGTCTCCATGGTGATAGGGCCGGCGCGTCATAGGGGGTGCCTATCAGCCAGTCTTTCCAGTGGCAATATTTAGATTGACTTCGGCGCCCACGCCGCTACATATGTTTCCGCTGGAAAGATTAGGAGGGCGAATCATGTTTGGTCTTGATGAAGGGGCTGAATTGCGGGACATCTCGGGCCTGGCGAGCGATGCGGCCGCTATGGCCGTGGTCCCGGATGCGACGGCAAAAAACCAGGCACTCTGGCTCGGCGCGAAAAGAGGTTCGTTGCAAATCGGGCCAGCACCCGTCACGGCGCCGGGCGCCAACGAAATACTGGTTCGCAACTATGCGGTGGCGGTTAATCCTGTAGACCGGCTCCTGCCCGTGATGGGCGACTTTTTCGCGCCCTGGCTCACCTACCCAACGATCCCTGGGTCGGACGTCGCCGGCGAGGTCGTGGCGGTGGGTCGTGCGGTCACGCGCTTCAAAGTTGGTGATCGCGTACTCGGCCACGCGGCCTTTCTTGAAAAATCACGCAACCGGGCGGCCGAAGGGGCCTTTCAGCGCCTCACCGTGCTGCTGGAGCACATGGCATCACCCATCCCCGCCGGGATGGATTACGCGGACGCGGCGGTCCTGCCGCTCGGCCTCTCGACGGCGGCGTGCGCGCTGTTTCAAGCCGACCATCTGGCACTCCGGCCGCCGGCGGCGCAGGCTTTGCCAACCCGGGAAGCGGTGCTGATCTGGGGCGGCTCC
>Ga0209208_10009371_pt1 | contig 12879 bp, 6 predicted proteins | sample S1TSphfallax_3_FD_187694 | JGI IMG/M metagenome (GOLD analysis project Ga0209208, IMG submission 187694) | Host-associated microbial communities from peat moss isolated from Minnesota, USA - S1T2_Fd - Sphagnum fallax MG (SPAdes) (version 2) | ecosystem: Host-associated > Plants > Peat moss >...
TTTTTTTTTTTTTTTTTTTTTTTTTTTTTTTTTTTTTTTTTTTTTTTTTTTCTTTTTTGTTTTTTTTTTTTTTTTTGTTCAAACTTTTGCTATTCCTCTTGTTTGAAGTTGTTTTATTGTTTTTCTTGTTCGACATCATTGTTGCTCTACATTCCTTTTTTTCGAAGCTATTGCTCTACTCTTGCTTTGACATGTTGTTTTGTTCCTCTTGTTCAACCTACTATTTTGCTCCTTTTGTTTGACCTATTATTCTACTCCTCTTGTTCAACATTAGTGCTCCTCTTGTTTGACATTGTTCTTCTACTCCTTTTGTTCGACATCACTACCCTTCTTGTTTGATAGTGTTGTTTTTCTCCTTTTGCTTAACATTACTACTCATTTTGCTCAACATTGCTAATCTTTGTTTGCTTAGGTACCTATCTACTACGCCCATGATTTTGCTACTCCTTGCTCCTTTTGCTTAACACTATTACTTTTGCTCCTCTTGTTTCATATTTGTACCCCCCTGGCCCCCCCTTATTTTTTTGCAAGTGTGGAAGAGTTGTCCAAATTTAAGTTCTTCAAGTAAAACTTCGAAGGTGGAATTTTTTTTTTCAATCTTTGTTTATTGATAAGTTCTTGTCCATGTTTTTGGGAAATGGTGGTTGACAGTGTGTTTATTTATTATGTGCAAGAATTATTTGGACATTGTACATTTATTATACACATTGCAACTTTTTTTAAAAATTCTTTCAATTGCTTATAAATGTTTAAGTTGATTTTCATATACTTGGTAGAATCTTATTTTGGCAAGAAACATGCTTATTTTTAATTTCTCCTTTAGGGTAGATAATATTTTGGTAGAAAATGGGGGAGTCAAGTCAAAATGAAATTTTAATTTTGATTAAAGAATATCAAACCAATGAAAATGAAATATACATTAAAGAACATGTGGAAAATTAGAAAGTGAAAATGTGGAAATAGAAAATAACAAAGTTGAACAAAATGGGGAACAAATAATGAAGAAAAAATTGCAAAAATTACATGTTCAAATTTTTTTTTGGAGAGGGCATAATAGAATTTTTTATGTTGGGCATTTTATTGTGTGAATGATGGGAAAGAAGTTGAAGCTGCATCCCATAAAGTTATGACATGTATTTTATGTTATGATGACGCTATAAATATTCCTAATCCAAAAACTAAAGAAAGAAAAGGATTAATAACTTGTTATAAAACTTATGGTATAAACAATTTTAAGAAACATGTAAATGCAAATCATTTTATAATTGCGAAAAAATTTGAAGAAGAAATTAATAATGAAATAATAGGAAGTGTTGAAAAACACATGCAAAGAAAAGGCCAAATGTTTCAACAAATGTAGTATCTTTCATTTTTGTTGTAAAAAAACCTTTCAAAAAGGATGATGTGTAGCAAAAAAACTTTTTACAAGACCTTGGCCTTTTAATTGTGAAAAAAAACTTATCAATATTGCAATTTGTTGGAAGTGTATGGTTTAAACGTTTAATATTACATTTGTTTCTTAGAGTTGTGTTCCCTTCAAGAAAACAATATTTTCATGATATTACCTAACTTGGTGGAAAAAATGAAACAAGTATATGGTTTGCCAAAATTAACAGATTGTACTTCTACCACAATAATCTTTAACTTATGGATGTCAAAAGGTGCACATGATATATTTGCTCTTGTTATAAACTTTTTGGGATCTAATTAGCAACTTAAACAAGTAACTATTGGATTGTTTGAAATAACAGAAACTATTTAGCTAACAATTTGATAAAATTGCTTGATCAATATGGGCTAAGAAACAAAATTATGTCTATGTTAAAGATGAAAGTTCAAATTTAAATACCCCAGCGAAGACAAGGTGATTATTTAATCTACTATAATTTGTTTTTAGAACTATTGTTTTTTCTATTTCATATTGATTTATTTTAGTTAGATCTTTTAACATTGAAAATTTTAATTTCTTTACAATTTTTTCAGCAAAATCATTATGTTTCAGGAAGCCTTGCAATTCAAAAATGTTATTATTCTTTGTTATAGTAGGTAGAATATTGTCGAAATAAGTGGAAAACTGCGTCCTTTTCTTACTTGGCACATCTTTAAAATAATTGTGGACTCTTTGTCTCTTGTTGAAATTACTTGTGTTTTAAACCAATTTCGGAGCCACTGGTTATTTTTTTATGCATTATAATTTGTCATTACTAAGTGTTTAAAATTTAGGGTAGAAATTACAAACCTATCTGCCTTAATCAGTTTGATTGATGATGGTTCTGGGATAGCTTTTGAGTTATTTTAGTTTGCTTCCAACGTTAGAAGAAAAGTTTGTGGTGTTTTCGATTCTTTTCTTTCTTTTTAAAAAAAAATTGAACAAAGAAAAACTCACAACATGTTGTTTTTTATGCTAAACCCTAGATTCAAAAGCCTTCATTTAATATCTTCTTTTGTTGGCTAAAAGGAAGGTGTAAGTATTATGGATGAATACAATAGGAGAACTTTATATCCTATGCTTTTGAAGTGTTATTATCATTTGCATTCAATGATAGAATCTATTATATGTGTAAGTTAAACAGGTGATGAAATTTTTTGATTTGCATCCACAAGTGAACCATCGAAAGAACTTGTCATCAGGGAATTATTGATTTTCAGATGCTACCAAGTCAATCCCAAAGACATCAAATGTCCTTTTCAATGGTGATGAAAACATGAAGCCATGTTTCCTACATTTGGTTTTTTGGCTCAGCAACTATTAAGCATTGTAAGGTTTTAAATTGAAACAAAAATATTTTTTTATTTAACGAGCATATTTACAAACCTAAGGAAATGTTGTTTACAATCAAATTTAGAAATTTTGATTTTTGTGAGCAAAAATTGACCAGGTGATTTTAGAGATGGACGTAAATTACCGTTCAATTTTATATAATTAATTCAAACAAATTTAGGCATTGAAGAGGAGTTAAAAGAATTTGAAAGTTCATTTGAACAATGTGAAATAGTGGACATATTAAATGATGATTTTTTTTTTAGAATTGTCATTTTTTTTGTGCAACTTTGTCATTTTTGAGCATTAAAAATCAGTTTTTGAAATAATAAAATTTGTAATAATTGGTATGCAAAAATTGGCTATGTAAACTAATTGGTATCACATGTCTGAAAATCAGTGCTTTGAAAACCATGTGAAATTATTTTTTGCAAATTTTTGAAACCTTGTTGGGTTTTGGAAATATGTATTTAATTTTTTTTAAAAAATCAGGTTGGGTCTTTCAAAATAGTCTCATACCCAAAACTAATGGTTCTCATCAAAATTAGAAACCCGCCCAACAATGGTTTTAACATTGAAAACAACCTTGTGCACTTGCATTCATTACACCCTTTCCAAAGGTACTAAGAGCATGGTAGGGCCATCGTGGTTTGGGGCATCTTAATTTGATAAACAAACAACCTTCCTTAATATATAGATTTTGGTACAAATTCCAATTTAGAAAGTTTCAAAATAAGAGGTCCATAAAAGTTTTTAATTCATACTTTAATTTGAGTACAATAAATGAATTTCAATATAAAAAATAAAAATTGAAGTTGAACATTCATAAGTTTTGTATTAAAAAAGTCTACATAATTTTTACATCAAGGTGAAAATGACAAAAAAAACTAGTTGAAAATTGGATTTTTTTCTCTCATAAATATTCCACATTGTTGAACAACTTTTTATATATTATGTTTCCATTTATTTCTTTACAATATAATATAATATTAGTTTAGATTACACAACACAAAAACACCAAATTCATGTGATTCTTTATATATGTGTGTGTTTTGCTTTTATTACTTTGTGTTTTATTGTCATCCAAAACCATAAACTAAAATGAGCAACAATGTTGTGGATTAAAAAAATTCATAATTAAATTTCAGATTCATTATTAATTGTGATAACTAAGATGCAATTGCACCTTGGAAACGGTTATAGGTTTATGTCACTACTTAAGACATGTTACATATTTCTAGTAATATTTCAAATTGTTGATTGTAAAACAAACCCACCAAACTTAGCTTCATTTCAAGTGTGATTTTTTTCTTGAGAAGATATGACAATTAAATTTGAACATTTATTTTTCTAAATTGCAATAAAAATATAATTTCATTTAATAAACTAGAAAATAGGTATTTATAAGTTATATATTTAAACATTGTCAAAAGCTTAAATTATAGAGCAAAGTGCATGAATTTGATATATTCCATTTTTACAAATCTTGAGTTCCTTTTCATTGAACAATTTTTTGACCTCCACTAAAAACAAGATATTTAATTTCCAAGCCAATTGGAAAATTGACCCTATACTAAATGTGACAAAATCACAAAATGTTCCATATTATATGGGTTGACATTTGCAAGCAACTATGGTGTTATTGATAAAGGTTTTTGTTTTCTTCTCTATAATAAAACTTGACCAACAAGCTAGTGTCCCCAAGGGTGGTGGCAAGACTGAACACAATATCTTGGCCACAAAAGAGGTAAATCTTAATCTATTAGGGGACACTTGCAATATTTCCTCTCCAAGCAAGCAATTAGGTAACAAGGTCCATCATTTCTAAATGTGTCTCCTATTTGTTAAGTGTTTCATTTAGATTTTGAATGAATTCATTGTTTTCACTTAATAAGACCAAATGGGGACCCATTGGATTCACTAGTCCACTAAACAAGGACTAGTGGACTACACCCACATTTTGTAGTGGCGGTGTTTGTTGTGAATGGCTCACTATGTGAAATATCATATCTAAAATGAAATAGAGACCAATAATTCCTACATTGAGATGTGGCAACAAATTTGTAAGTAATTTTGACCCAATTGTTATGAATTTTTGGAGTTGTTAAGTTCTTGGTTTGATTTTTGTGTTTGGTCAACAACAACCAAACATAACCTAAAACTCATGGTCCAATTTCTAATAAAGGAAAAGAATGGGGTCAATCCTATGTTTGTGTGTGGTGTTGAAAAATGTTTGGAAACATTCATTCCTCATTTGTTAAATCCGCATTGACAGTTGGTTTTGAAAAACATGAAAAAGGTTTGGACCAAAATTAGGCTTGGGTTTAAGTAGTTAGGTCCAATTAATAGCTTGTTAATAGACAATTGCCCTTATAAATGCATTGATAATGTATCTATTTCCTACATCCTACCCCACCCATTTAATAGTGAGATAGAAGATAACTACTTATTGGAGAAGGTTTGCCCTTACTTGGTTGGACTATCTAAGTGTCCAAGTATTTTAAACTATGTTGGATTGAATCCACATGGGCAACAATGACTTACAACACAAAATGTAAACTAGGAATCCATAAAAGATTTTGCTTGGTCTTCATTCTTCAATTCTAAATTGTAAACCTTACAACTTTAACTTCCATGCATTTGCGCTTGCTCATAATTTTGTAATGCAACTATATAAATGTTGTATGAGTGCAAGAGGCATTGTGTTTAATTAATTATGTGTTTGAGAATTTGTGGATGAGTAGGGGTATGCAAAATACTTCTAAAACAATGAGTTCATCAAATTTTCCAAAGAGAAAAGGAGGGATACAAAATTTTACAAGCTACAAGCTAATTCAAAGGAAAACCATTGCATTGGCAATATTTGACATGTAGCCTAGGGTTTGCCTATAGTTCCAATTTTTTTCACATTTTCAACAATTTCAAATTTGATGCAAATATGCATATTTGTAACTTTGTAACTTCTAAATATGTGTATATAATGTATGCATTTTCAAAAGTTTAGTTTGTGTATGCTTTAATGACACATTTTTTTGTGTGGATGAAACTTTATTTCCAATGTAGTTATAGTAACAATATTGTTCAATGTAGGACACATTTATTATTTCAATGAAAGATTTAGGTTGCAAGGTAGGTCATATTAATCTTAATAGAAGTCAATTAAACAAATAGTTCATAGACATTCGGAATTTGAATCATACAAATAGGACTAAAATTAATCAAGCAAAACATCACAACAAAAATGACATGTGGTAGCAAAATATAATTTCATATGTCAAAACAAATTAGTCATATCAAACATGCCACATGTCACACAAGTATTAGGCCATTTGTAAGACAAGTCAATCATATCAAACATGCCACATGGCACACAAGTATTGGGTCATTTGTTAGACAAGTCAATCATATTAGACATGTCATGTGACCCACAAGTATTGGGCTAGACAAGTCAATCATATCAAACATGCCATGTGGTGCACAAGTATTGGGCCATTTGTTAAACAAGTTAATTATATCAAACATGCCATGTGGCACACAAATATTGGACCATTTGTTAGAAACGACTTGCCACATGGCACCTTAATATTGGTTAACATGTTAATCAATTTAGTCACAACATATAGACCATTTGGTAGCCATGTCAATTAACCACTTAGTCATTTATGTCGCAATGGACACCTACATGTCGACATACATTTAAGTCAAATTAAATGTTATTAAGTAATCAATCAAAGCATATGTAGTCAAGATTGTGGCATTTTGTCTTGTGTTTGATGTGATTAAAAATATAACTACTTTTTGTCAAAAAAAACTAGTGTAAAATTCTTGTTTGTAGGAATGAATAAATTTCACTAGTAGCAAAGTCTTGTGGTTGTGTCTTATTTGTCATTTTAATTGGTAATATATATGTAGTTTCCTCCCAAAAAGTCAAGGTAACCCCAAGGGGATATGAAAATTGTTCCTCAAACAAATATGTCATAAGACATAAGGTTTGTAACCACCATTTAGGTCCATGATATGGTATAATTTGTCAATTTGTTAAAATTAAGTTGGATCATAATCTCTTGTTTAATTAATCCCCAAGACTTCTTTGGCTTGCCCAAATTTTTCAAGATTTAATATGGACATGGCTTGAGATTGACATTGGTTAATCCTAGAACTTGGCACCTTGCCCAACATCAAAGGTTGAACATTTGAATTTAGCAAAATCCTTTGGGACTAGTATTCATTGTGTCAACACCCTTTTTCAAGTGGAAAATTCCCTCTTCATTACACACACCAAGAACAATTCTTTCTCTATGGATGGCTTGACATGTTGGGGGGTCTTGAAGTTTGGTCATTTCTTCATGCCAAGATTGGGTTTTAGAACCATGTATTTAGTTTGCCTTGGAGACAACTTGGGGAAATTATAGTTGGTATTAAATCCTTATTTGACATGATCACCATCCTTAATATCCTCCCCTCACATAATGTGGTGAAAAAATGGGTGAAAATACACATACATGAGCCAATAGGATTACTTTACAAAAGGACCATGAGTCATTTTTAGTCCTTTTTCACATTTTTTCATATGAAAGAGTTTTTTAATGAAATTATTTTGCAACTTGTTATTAAAAAAAAATAGTTGCCCCAATAGATCACATGTTCTTTGTTAATCATTCTTGAATAAATATAAAAATTTCAAAGTGTGTAGATTTTTCTAGATTTTATGTTTCATCTTGAAAATTTATCATATTTTTGAATCTTACCAAAATTTGTTAACTATTGTAGGTTTTTGTTTCTTATATATATATTGTAGGTCATGTATATTACACCCCATTTACATGTGGTAAACGACTTTTGAAATTTTAACAATTTGAAAAATATTTTGAATTTCTAAAAATTTCAAATTCCATATCTTTTAAATTGCAAGTGTTTTTTGAATGTGGGTAGTAGGTTATTATCATTTTTTTTTTACCATCCATTTTTTTAATAGAAAAGTTATAGTCCTTTGCATAATTAACCACATCTGATGCAACTATTATTCAAGTTCAAACCTATTTTATTAAAACCAAAACTCAAATTAAATTTAATGAATTTTTAATTTGAATTTATCCACATTCATATTAGTTATTTAGCACTACTTGAAATGATTAACATACTTTTATAATTTTAAGAATAAACATATGTAAAGAAATTCACAATTTTCACCACTATTTAACATGGCTTTTGGCTCCCAAATGTGTATTTGCACCCAAATGAAACATTGATGTTGGTTGGATTTGGAGAATAACGAATGTTTTAGTAGATATCAATGGTGCATGATACATTGTTATTGTCACTCCCAACAAATTATTTGGCACCCTTGTTCCAAAAGTAAAACTAGGCATCCTTTTCAATGTCACTAGTACATTATTAGAAGTTGACACCCTTACATGATTAGGAATTACGTCTACCAACACAAATGATGGTAGGTGAATTTAATGTTGAGCCTCGCCACATTAAGGATCTAGTCTTTTTTCACCACCTTGAGGTTTTGGGATTCAAACAATTTGTTTTTGTCATTGGTGCATCCATCGAAAACAATTCAACAAGATTTGAAATCCCAATACAATTTCCGCCATCTATTACTCGTGATCTCTTGAAGTATTTGGCATCAATTTGGAGCTATTGAACTTGAAAGTCCAACTCCACAAAAGTATTATGGGTCTACATCCAAGCTAGAAGATAATATGTTTTTCATTCCTTTTAAAATTAAAAAAAAATTGCATTGGATTTCACCTATGTTTCCATGCTTATAACTAGGGCTTCCAAACATGTGAATTTCACCTCGATAGTGATTGGTCGACTTGGAGTTAACTTAACAACCAACAACATGTGATCATAAACATTGCAATGGGAACATGGTTAACTAAAGTTAGGATTGGAGGAGGTGATTTGAAGTGAATTAGAGCAATCATCTTTCCCATGTGGCCCACCACACTTTCAACACTTGTCATCTCCTCCTTACTTCATGGAATATGATGAAAAAACATCACATCGTTTTTATTTTGGCCCCCTTGGTCTTTTGTGGTGTAGACTTATTTGACTACCCACATTATTATGAGGTTACCAATTTCATATGGGATGAGGAACTCCTTGGGGTGTCATTTTTGAAACCACACATTCCTTTGTCATATTAAGTTTGATGTTGACAAAAAAAAGATAGTTTCAAAAGTTGGTTGTCTTGGTTGAAAGAATATGACATCCTTCACCTTTCACTTGAATTCCTTGTCCAAAATTCCATATTGAAATTGATAGTTTGTATTTCTATGACCCCCTAAATTACATTAATCAATTGCTTGAACATATGCTTCATGTAAGCTTTCATGTGGCTTACATGAAACTTTTGTAAATTTTGTAACTTTTCCATTGGAACTCTTTGCATCTTTGCAACGTTTGGAGAAACTCCACAACAAGGTTGAATGCTAATATGCGACCTCATCCATTACTAGAAGCACCAACACCACAATTTCTAATGGTTGCACCGGTAACATTCCCAATTCCTTTAGTTAAATTGCCTTTGGGACTTGTTGTAGTTGTATTTCAAGTTGAGACAAAACTTGGGGCCATTGTACTTTTAATGATGAAAAGATAAATGGGTAACAATATAACTATCATTTTTTAATCTCCACTTCATGGGTACATTTAAATTCATGGTAGTCGTTCATTAACAACTTTTCAAGATGTTGGAATAACCCCTTCCATGCCATGAAAGGTGTGAATAGTTGGGGATTGTGCATCTATTGCATATTGCACTAACTATTGAATTCCTAAATGAAACCATTCAATTCAATGGTGCCAAACACCTTCAAATATTAATGGGACCTTTTAGTAGTTTTATACATTTTATCCATGTCTCAAAACAATGGCATGATGGATTGGATCAAATTGTATTCAAATTTGAATATGATGAATATCTGTCAGGTGTTGATGGTGGTTTAAATTGCATTCTTCACTTGGTAACCCCAATAGTGTTGCTTGAAATGTTATTTATTCCAAAAATTCTTGGAATCTGCATGGTGAATCTTAATCCTAAATCCTATTTTCCAACCTTAATTTGCAAGGGATGTTGAACTCGTGGATTTAATTCAACCTTAATTTAAAGCACTTGCACCCATTAAGAACATTTCATAGGGCCAAAAAAACATGGGGCTTATTATGAACACAACAATTGTGGTCTATTAACCATCCACTTAATGTCATCATAAACAATCAATGGAGCATTTTGGTGATAAAATCCATGAATGTTCACAATAATGTCAAAAAAAAATTACATTAACCTAACCCTTCCCATTAAATTCCAACTTTGTTTAGTGGAAAAATGCATGGGCAAGTTTTGATCAATAAACCCCAATTTGGTAACTTTTGTCCCAAGATCTTGTCATAGAATTACAAACCTAGCCAAGCCAAACATTTTCCATGAAAAAAACTAAAAAGATATGCATAATTTTAAACAACACAAAGTGAGAATGAACTTTTCATACAACAAATTCCCACTTTTGTAATTCTCATTTGAAAATTATGACAAAAATTTAAAAGTTTGTAATGTAGCACTACAAATTTTTTAATCTAGTGTGACATTCCACCACATGTGGGTTATGGGTAGTTATGCTTATTGACACAAGCAATTGGTATTAAAAATTTGTTGAAAAATGACTTTATGCATACCACTTTCTCACACCCATGAAAAACCATCTAGAAATTTTTGTCTTCAAACTGGCTACAAATTTGCACACATGTATAGCTATTTTCTAGGACTGCACTAATGTAAATGACACCCAAATGTGACACCATATTTAGAAGATATGAATTTTTGTAGAAATTTACAATTAATTCTAAAATGGAATTTGAGATGAATTATTTACAATTAATTCCAAAATGGAATTTGAGATGAATTATTATTATTTATTATTATTTAGTCACAATGCCCAAAACCCATTTTGGATGAACACCCTTTTCCATTATCTTGAGCCTATGTTGAAGCTTTTGAACCTTTGGTTGAACTCAAATTTCAAAGGTTTGAAGATCAATTGTGGAACATTGTTGCACACACCCTCTGTTTTTTTGAACTCTTGTTGACAATGACACCATCATGACAGTAATGGTGGCATGGTGTAATTTTTACTATTACTGACATTATTGTTACTATCGTTTGACATTGGTGATGCCCCACTTGAAGAGAAAGAAGGAGGGAGAGAAAAATAAATAAAGGATAGAAAGGAGGGCCTTGTGACCAAAATAGGGCCCTCCTCTTTATGTCTTTTTTTGGCCTTACTTTTTTCACCTACTTCACAATCTAATACCCAAGTCTAATTGGGATTCAACACCCTAGAAAGAGATTTAACAAAAATGAATGTAAAATCAATAAAGTCACCTACACAAATCAATAACACCTTTCAACATAACTCCTCCCTTTGGGTCAATGCAAACTTTTTAGTGTACATGAAAAACGACAAACATGTTGAAACAAAATGAACCTCCATGGCACTTGCGGCACAAAATCACATTCAAAACACAAAACCTTAAAAATCTAATGCAACTCACAAATGCAATTTTAACATTGCCAAGTTAAATTAACTTTTGATGTTAAAAAAAAAAGCTACTCACCTATTATTTAGGAATTTGAGCCCAAACACACAAACACAACAATATGCAAACAATAGATGTGCATCAAAACAAATGAAAAAAATTGCATAATAAATTTATGTGCGTTAGAATCCAACACACCAAAAAAATTAAAAAACTTGTATAATTTATAATTATATTCCACACACCAAATATCTTGAACCCCATTCACACTTAAATCAATTATGAAATAAAATATAACTAATTAATCTAATTCAATTTATCATAATCAACAAGACCTAATTAGATTACTAAACTAAAACATTTGACAATTGGAGCTCAATTAATGAAACCTTACCAAATTTTGTAAAAAGAAAGCACCCATGAAAAAGAGAGAAAAGGAAACAAGGGGCAAAGACCAAAGTACATGCACACAAATAACCCAACAAAGGTGGGCCATAAGGAGGAAATGGGAACCACTAAAAATTGAACCCTTCACTAGTCAAATGAAGCAAATCAATTAAAGAAATAAGAGGTAAACCTAATAACACTCCTAGCTTAAAAAAACCCTCCTTGTAATAATAACCCATTTCGAGATGGAGGTAGCTTGTTTTTTTTGTAATGCCACTTACACTTTTTATTTATAAAAGGAAAACAATACAAATGGTGCCTTTTATCGTCCACACCATGTTAACACATCGATGAAAAAAGATGTTGACCTGATGGTGAAGACACCCAAAAATCTTTATAGCAAGAGGGAGAAACACATCCATTGGGTAATGGTTGTGATAAAACCCTTCCTTCATTAGAACTGTTAGTGTTGTAACCACCTCATGAGAAAAAACTGCTTATGATACTAGGTTTGTTCAAATGGGTTGATAGTGACAACATTAACCAATGTGTGAATGACATCAATTGACAAAACAATGTCAACATGTCAACAAGAAAACCAAAAAAAAGGTGACAAAAAAATGTGGGTTTGTTTTTGCAAAACATGAAACTTCGCATATTTCACAATGAATGCAAAAGCATCCTGAACAACATCATGGGATGCAGTCCTCTCCCCACTATGGATACAACGAAAAAGGTGGATCCCCATGGCTTCAATTGTGTTCCCAAAAGTCCCAAAGTTATTTGCCACCAAACAAAGTTTCAACATTGCCTTGCATGATGTTTTCATAAATCTCTTCCTTATTGTTCCCAAAAATCCCCTTATGATATTATAGATGTTTTGTTTTCAATAATGAATTTTCACTTATTGTGAAAATGATATTTTGAAAAATCTTTTGGGAAAACAACATTTGTGTTTGACTGATCAAACAACATAACATCCCAACATTGTAGTTTTAGATTATTGTTTTCATCCATCCTTGACTCCCATTCAATGGTCAAAATCATTCCCAAATGTAGACAAAAATTATAGTTCCAAGGAGCAAGAGGAGTTTAGAAAAATGCAATTGCACCAATATTTCCATCCATTTGAGGAGCAAGAGGAGTTCAAAAAAATGTAATTGCACCAATATATTCATCCA
>Ga0209208_10009372_pt1 | contig 12879 bp, 5 predicted proteins | sample S1TSphfallax_3_FD_187694 | JGI IMG/M metagenome (GOLD analysis project Ga0209208, IMG submission 187694) | Host-associated microbial communities from peat moss isolated from Minnesota, USA - S1T2_Fd - Sphagnum fallax MG (SPAdes) (version 2) | ecosystem: Host-associated > Plants > Peat moss >...
AACAAGCCATCATGGGTGGCTTGGAATAGATGTATGAGGCTAATTATAAAGACCCTTAAGGCATCGAGAAGTTTGATAAGCGTTGGGGTAAGCATTAAGTTATTTGTGTCAAAGTAGGTAGCTTTGTTAGGTGGTGTTATGATGGGCCTTGAAAGGGCTTCATCGATTAAGGTTCCAAGCATGTGGTGGTGCTCCTTTTGCTTTGAGGGTTTGCTCTTCTTGTTTATCTTTGCAATGGATTCTTTTCATTTCTGCCAAAAAAAAAAAAAACAAAAGTGAAGGATTTTACCACCGTTTGCCTTTTGTGAGGAAATCACAAAGACATTTCATGTGATGGAGGGAGCTAAGGTCACCCTTAATCACACTATGTTTATACATGGGTAGTTTAAAATTGATTATTTGAAGGGACCTTACCCTTCAAAATGAAAGATTGATTCCCCATTGCCTTAGGGTTTGAAGGAGTAGTAATTACTGCCATGAAGTAGAAGACCTACTTTGAAATACAATAATGCTTCAATTTAAAGGATTGGTAGTAGTGGCATGAGGTTTTTATTTTTACAATACTATTATCGAATGTTATTGTAATTTATTTGTTAATTAGTTGAGGATATTTCCAAAGTTGATATTTTAATTTGATTGGCTTGGCACAATTTAAAAAAAAGAAGTCCCAAGCTTTGGACATTTCCAACCTCCAAGTTGGAAGATTTGTAATTTTTCAATTTGGCTGACCTATACAACCAAAATGGTAAGAGTTTTGGCAAGGAGTATGGGATAACAAATGGAGAGAACAGCTTTGAAGATACATGTTTAGGAACAAGATAACGAACATCTGGTAAAACAAATGCGATAAAATTATAGAGCACATGTGGGGATGGATAGTACATATATGGGAAAAATTCATAAACAAGATACCTCAATGCTACCATCTTTGCCACAGTGAGAAGTCACTGAGCACATTCACTAAACTTGCAAGAACCCTATACTAACATTTAGACAGAGAAATAAAGAAAGATAGTAGAGGAGCCATTCCTAGTCTACATTCGCAAAAAGCTTATTTTGGCTACTACCTTTGACTCCAAGCTGGATCCTAAAAATCTTGTAAGTTCACCTTTCTATTGTAAGTGGCAATTCTTCTCATGATTACCCTCTTTTTTTGGAAATACAAATTTAGAACTTCCCTTAGTTGTTGCCTTAAACAAAGTTCATGGGATGTGCATTGACTAGTGCAAAGACCAACCTTGAGTCACTTTGAAGTGTCTATTCTCAACTTTCAAATAAACTCTTGACAATAATATTTTAAAATGTCACAGAGTTGGACAGTCATACAGAAGATATGCCAATTAGTTTGTCAATATGCAACCCAAAGCATCACAGTGGTTAGCTATGTTATATGAATCATCCATGCATATCTACCTACCTAGTAGTCACCAAGTGCCTTACCTACTTACATTCCAGTTTTGGCTGGGTTTGGTTTTTTGGTCAGGTCTGGGTTTGAGAACTAGACCCACTGTGTTTACATGGACTTGAACTCTCTTTAAAATTGGACCTAGTGGGTCTTAAACGCTTTTTTTTCAAGGTATGGGTCATAGGTTTAGGAAGCGGCAAGGGTCCTAAGTTTGGATAGGGTTTAGGGTTTATAAGTTCCTAGGCTAGTTGACATGAAGTGTAAGAAACACCCCCAAAGTTGTGGTGTAATGATCTGACATTTCTTTCATTAATCCTTGTTTACACATAGTTGAATGGGAGCAAATAATGTCTTTTGCATGGGACTAGAAGAGCATGGGGCAGTTCACTGAGTGAAAGAAAGTAGGAATATTAATATGTGGGTTATGTTTTCGAAACTTGAAGGTTGCGTTGCAAAGGTTGCCACAAGGCAAAAAAAAGTGGTCCATGGCCACTCTTGTGAAATCTTTGCACATGACTTGTCTCCAGATAGGGAAATCATGGACAAAGGAGGGTGTTGCAACTTGCAATGCAGTGGTTTGAAAAAAATTGATTCACTTACTTTTTGGTGTTTCTCCCGCTTACTTTAAAACCTGAAATTGGGCTTGAACCATGCCTGAGAAACATCCCAAATAAAAGTCTAAAACCAACCCCACCTTGAACTTGAAACCGACAAGTGTGATGAAACATAAAACCATTGACCCAAGAAATTGAGAATCTAAAAACTTGGACCCAGCTCCAAATTTAACAATTTTTAGTTTTTGCACATATTTCCTTCACGTGAAACCGTTGGGTCTCCATCTGAAAAAAAACCCCTAGGACACGATATTCAAAGCGTTAAGCAGCAACCCCAAAAGAATTTGGGACATGGAGACCCCTGATTTAGTCAAGTGGGATGGGATATCTATAAGAAGCCAACTAATTTTTTTGGGGGGTGTTTTTCACCAACATAGGTGCTGCTTTACCCCAGGCTTGATAAGATAGCCCCGCTAATCATTTTAATATTACAATAAATTGCATCCTGACCAGGGTTCTTCCTTTTGGGTTTTGCTTGTTTTAATTTTTTTTTTTCAATTTTGTGATCTACCCACACTTGCAATCATTCACAAGAGGAATTTGTGTACAATTCAAAGAGGAAAGTAGAAAATTTTAAGGGTCGGCTTTATTTTGCGACCTGCTGAAACGTATTGTTCAAATATGGTGATTTCAAAAAATTTACAACAAACTTTTTTAGGATTTGCTATGGGATCATCAAGAAAAGCTCAAATTTCCCCTATTCAAACATGAAATGATTTGTTTGACAATGGGAAAATACAACATCCCCCTATTTCACAGTGGGAAAATTAGAATAAAACATTGAAATATTGGGTCCCAGGAGTGTCGTGGAGAGTTTTCCCTATGTTTTCTTAATTTAACTTCAATTTGGTAAAAGCTTCAAGTCTTTTCCCTATAGGAAATGCCAAATGTTTTTGTTGTGACATATTTGTATTTACAAAAATCCATTGTATGAGTCATACTGGATTCCCCCCCCATCCCCACAAAAAAAACGCTTATCTTGATCACTAATTAATTACTGTCTAGGAAAGGCTGAGTCCCAGAGTTGTTTGCTGCTGCTGAATCGCTCAGTGCTAATCCTCCTTCAATACCAAGATGTACAAGCTAGCTAGCACAATCTCCTGTATACATTATATACAACTGGTGTTCATCATAAACCCAGGAAAACAAACATGATTATAATTCCCATTCACATATCCTAAATGAGCTAGTACTAATTAGCTAGAGGCTCATAGCAGTAAATATTAATGGGCCAAGGCTGTACCCCTTAATGGCAAGTTCAAACAAGACATAAACTACGAAAAGTTCCATGAAGGCTGCCAAAAAATGGGACTCTCAGTTCTCAGTAGTAACAGGTCTGGTGAACATCCCTCAAACTTATGTGGGACCAAATGAAAACTTCATAGTTTAGTGGCATATTCGACCCAATAATATTATTGTTACAGTAGCTAATGGGAAATAGTCTGTAATTTACAGTGGACAGCCGCCCGCTGGCTCATTGTGATCTGGATATTGAAGTAACAGAAACTTTCCAATTCGTAATCGCGCGCGGAAGCATACAATCGTTCCAACCTCGATCGGCAGCAGAGATCATGCGTCGATTATACAGGGATTCCGAGATGATACGTCGTTCCCGCGGACTTTGATCTGCATTGCTGCACACTATATACAAGCGATTTGCTAAAATGTTCCACTGTTTTTTCGCACAGTCCAAAGGTCTCATGAAGAAAGGATCTAGATCTAGCTACTCAAGCTTCTTTCTTCCTAGTGGTCAGAATTAAGGATCTAGAGCTTCAATTTTCAACTGGCGAATATAGGTGGTTTTAAATCTCACAAATTGCAGTATAACACATGCACTGTCGACATCAAAGGACAGTGTTGATTCCTTTTGTTACGTTTTGTCATTTCAATCCGCATAATATGCTCTACCTGCGGCCCCCCGCCATAGCTGCAAGATCGAGCTGGACAATTCTCTTGCAGGAAACGTCCAGCTGTTAATTACATGCTGCACAAAGGTTCTTCAGATCTGTGCAGATTGGTCTGCAGGTGGCGATTCGAGTACCGCTGAAGGTAATTTCAGAATCGATCAGTGGAGATGAATTTCTCATGTAGTTTCTGGATTGTGGATTTGGGTGGCGGCCAAAACTAGAGTGGTGGCGAGATTAACAGCAGCTAATTATACCGTGGTGGTGAAGCCAAGTGAGCAGAAGACGGAGACGATGAGGTGGCGGAGACCTGCTTGGTTTCCGCGGCCAACCACGTGCAATTCTCCGTGGCTCTTGTGGAAACGGTGGCGGTCGAAGCGGTAAACGGCGACCACCTCTTCCGATTGCGAGTTTGCGAAGCACTTGTAGTAGACGGAGTCTTTATCCTTCATACCCACCACGTGGAGCCGTCGCAAGTCGGGGTCGATGCCGGCCCTACCCACGATTTCGACGCTAATCCTGTACTCGTGTTTACGCTTGAGAGTGCTGTGATCGCTGTAATTCGAGAACCGAGGTTGGGTGCTGTAACCGTGATTCGTCTGCCGACTGCGGTTGAAAGAGAGGAGAGAACCGGACAATGACGAGACCGTGGCAACTGCCAGGTCCAGAAAGGTGATGAGAGCCGTGTCCTGCTCCTGCCAACCCCAGCTCCGTTTGTTCACTTTCAACAGATCCACCTGCAGCAGCAATATCGCAACAACATCAGTTATAAACACAAAGGAGCTCTTGGATGATTCCCTTGTGGGAAGATTGTCTAACTTGACCTGAGACTAAAAGCGCACTTGTAACAGGGAATTGTGCACCACAGGTAGTTTTGCAACATTCTTTCCCAGGGAACCTTACAGGAAAAGTTCAATTATGCCATCTAGAAGCATACTATGACCCAATGTCAAAGGGGAAGTTGGGAAATTTTCCCTGTTTTGTAAGCACCTAGATCTTGGAGGAAACGAAGTTTCCCCTTTGAGATGGTTCTAAGACGGATGTCTAACAGGGATAACTGAGAGCTTTCCCACGTTACACACAGCTAGTTGAACGAAAACTCCTTGCGAAATTTCACTTCCTCCAGTTTGCTAATGCTGTGCAGCCGAGAATACAATAGATCAACACATAAGCAAGCTCCAGCTGGTAGAACTAGAACTACTATTGACCAGTTTATGCAACAGTTCTATGCGATTGAGCATTAGACGTGACTTACTTCCAATGTCTGCGGGTAACCACGTTCGTCGCTTGCGATCTTTGCGGCGATGGGGACATCCTTGTGACGCCAGGTTCGAGGGTATGTAAGCTCCACCATGTACCTAATAGTCCCATCCTCAGCCTGAATCAATGGAACAACTGCCCTTTTTTTCCTGTACAGCAACTTCTCGCAGTTGGGTGTGGCTACAATGAACGTCGTCACTCCGAAAGACGGCCTATCATGCCGTCTACTCCTGCACAACTGGAATTGGTTGGCGCTGGCATACCGTGCAGCCTGCAGGAATCATTGTTCAAGGAAGAACCAATAATAATTAGATCTATATCAGAAATTCTCAATATTATTCTCAAGAGCTTCTTGGACTCAATCTTTGTCGCAACATGAACCAAGAGAACATTACAAGGATTCACGAATCCAGTAGTCCTCAGACTTTAGCTCATGATCTGCAGTACCTCGGCGTAGTCCTCATTTAGCTGTAGGGCGAGGTGCTCAAATTGACATTGGAAAACGTTGAACGGTGCCTCCCCTTTATGTGGCAACCACCAGCTGGACACGGATCCAGCTTTATGACAAAGTTTCTCCAGAAACGCAAAGGCCTTGCTTGCAAACACAAGCGTGTCTTCCAACGTGATACGGTAGGCGTCCAGATCAGAGGTACCCTAGTGCACACACAACACAGTCACCATCGTTAACATAAGTGAGAATTTTTTCGAGTCTCGAGATTTCTCTCTTAGCAGCTGATCTATCTAATCTGCGCATGAGCTTTTCTAATCTAACAGATTTGCTAAGTAATTGCAACCTCTCGATCACCAACTCATGCAGAAGAAGCTCTTAACATTCAAGTTTATAGTACAAAATTGGTCTGGAATATGGAGTAAGATGCAGTGAAAGAGTCTAGAGATAAGGTCGTGCAGTACCTGAACTTTTTCCAGGATATCAAGCAAAGTTTCAAGGGAATTGAGAAGGGCAACGCAGTCCTTGGTACTCTGAGAACCCAATGCGATGAAGTCCTTGCACTTGGAGATGACGGCACCTACTGTCTTGCTGGTTGTATAGTCAATCGCCAAACTATAGTCGCGCGCCGTAGTCGGAGTCTCGGGCAATTCCTTATAGTAGTCTGGCAACTCTAGTGTTGCAGGCAACTCTAGTCTTGCAGGCCGAACGTAACAACTTACGATATGATCAGGAGCAGCAGCTTCTTCCATATTCTCTCCGCCTGTTGCATCAACTACTAATTCTTGTGGCTGCTCTGGTTGATGTTGAAGCTGTTGTGACAATTGACTGCAGATTCGACACCAATCAGTAGCAATAGTACGAGGTCGTCACTAGTCTTGCTCTTAGTAATTAATAATTAGTCCAAAGAAAATAAATTGCATCAACTCTCTCAGTACTATGGCATCTACAGCTAGCCTAACAAGATCCTACCAGCTAGAATCTGGATCTTCAAACCATGTATATAATTGCAGCTGGGGATTCTCTCAATATCGATCGTTCTGGAGACTGGTAGCTGAACTTCCAGATTCCAGACGATTTGCAGTTAAAACAGAACAAGCTCTAGCATATAAAACAAGCAACACACAATTGCCATTTCAGCTTCTTAGATGTAAATACTGCACATGTCTACGCATCTAATTCCCGTACTTAATAATATTGATGCTCAACCTGCTAATTCTGCATCGCACCTTGAATGCTCGATTATAGCGTTGATGAGATAGGCAGGCGGTCCAGGAGATTTGCTACTCGAGACTGATCGTTGAGGCGCTAAGCAAGCCGTGAGGTAAGTGGTGAACTTCATACTAATTATGAGCTTCAGCTTCACCTGAAGACGACGTTTATATTGAGAAGGGATCGACCCGGTAGCAGCGACTGCACATGAACAGCTGGCTAGTAGCTGCTGCCGATGCAAGGATCAAAGCTGCTGTTACGTTGATGAGCGACCTGCAAGGACTTTGACACTACTAGCCCTGCCGTATGGTTCTGAACTTCGCACACCTAGCTTCCTCACAGCTGCAGCTTGAATCTTGATGATCAACAAAGACGTGTGTGGTGGTATTAGAGACTGACCACGAGTTACAGCTAATTAATGGTTGACATTCCTGTATGTGCTTTCCGTCGACTCGTCATGATTAGCAACAGCTAAAGACCAATTTCATGAGTCTGACAACTTCGCTACCCGCCCCGCTAGTTGGTCACTCCTACTACAGCAACAAAAAATAAAACACAGAGAGGCAAGTACTGGCAGCGGCGGCCATATTAGGCTTTTGTTGGCAGAATGTGCGCTAGAATGCCTCCCTCACCCTTACCAACTTTGCTGCGGGTGTCAGTACCGCGTCCTGCGCAGCACACGCATAGTTCTGTCGCAGGGTTTGAATATTTAAGCGTGCAAGTAAATAAGTTGAGTAAATTAATTTAACGCCATTGCATGGTTTCCTTTGGTTGGAACTAAGATGCTGGTATGCCCTTGCTCCACCTGGTTCTTCACAGGTCATTAGGAAGCTTTCTTTTGGCTGGTTTTCTATATTAGCCAGAAAATACAAATAAAAAGTGCTAAAAGCAAGAGTTTTTTGAAATTTTCAATAGCCATAATTCATGAAATTTTAAAGAGAAATCACTGCTAGAATTTTTATAGATGGTTCAGGTAGCTAACCCAACATATAGAACTTGGATCTTTTTTTTAAAAATTATTTTCATACTTAGCTTGTAGCCAAATCTGGCTAAATCTTCCTATGGACGATCACGGCCACTTTGGCTACATCACAAAATTGTTTTGACCCAAAAAAAAAAGCATTGGTACTGGGTTGGAATTATAGGGCAGGCAGAAGCAGAACAAGTAGGGTTGTCCATTTTGCAGGACGACAATTGTGAAACAACTTTTTACAGGACGTCGAGTGTGAACACCCGCTCTGTTGTAGAAGCAGACGGGTGCCGCACAGTGCGCTGCCCTGATACCAGTTGGGGATGTTTGTCACCATATTTTTCTTGTTGATGATGAGCATTGAAGTCAATGATAGTGAAATCGAGGTTGTTTCCGGGAGAGGTGAAACACTCTGATCTGCTAGCTTGCACCAGCTTGACTAGTGCGCTAGAAGATTCTTAGGACCACCTCCCGCGACATTGATGAACGTGCCGGCCCCACAATAATTGCAACCCCGATATCCCTAATTCCGATCACTAGACGACGATATGGATTCCGTGGCATTCAAGGGTCCCGCGGATTCCCTACAGCCTGAGATTCAAGATTCAGCGAGATACGAAAACACCGTCGGATTGAAGAATCCCGCTGATTTTCTGAGATTCAACATCCCCCGAAATAAACCAACGGCGGATTCTAGATGAATTCCGCGAAGTGTCTAATTCAAGCTGATTCTGGATTCTAGATTCAGCCAGCTCTAATTTTCCATTTACATAGTCAAGTAACAAACTCTCAGGACTCGTGCATAGCATTATTATCCTTTTACAGAGACTTGGGTTATAAGATTAGTGTAGAAAATATAGACTAGGGTCTTTATTTGGAAGAGCTGGGAATGGAAAGAAAAAGTTTATATGATCAATCGGATTGTTTAGAATGGGAGTTTGAACTGTTTGAAACTCACACTTAGATGTTGGAATAGCGTCATATGCTTGTCAATTGGTGCAAAGAAAAACATTGTGGGCAATGAGATTGTTCAAGTTGGTGCCTTAAATTGTTTTCAAAAGTTGCCTTCTAATGAACTAGTACTTACATGTTGGATGCAAGGGACATACGCATTTTAAGGAACATTTAACAAGAATTTGAAGGTTTTCAACATCATAATTTTCTGAGTTTAGTTAGGGTGCTCCTCATATTAACGGACAAGGTTTTAGCACAGAACTTGGGTAAGGTTCTGGCAGATGACTTGGACTGTTTGTTTGTTTGTTTTATTTTTGGGGAGGGGTAGGGTGTTGTGACCAATGTTGACTGTGTAGTACCCAGTTGGGAGGGTTAGAATTGTCAATTCTGGGCCTGATCTTTTAAATCAATTCCATAATCAGAATCATTATTTTGTTGGGGGAAGAATTGGATTCTCAATTTCATTTATGTGTTTGAACCAAAACTAAAACTAGAGATAATTTTTTTGAGATATATATTTCAGTGATGATGATTCATTGGGTTTATGTAGGATGGGTATTTTGGTGATTGTCATTGCAACAATTTCAGAATCATTTTTTGTTTGTTTTTATTTTGTTTTCTTTCATACATCCTTTCAATGTTGTTTTTCTTTTGGTCTATTTGTATCTTGTAGTGAACTTATCTAATGAATCGGACTTTCGTTTAGCATTTTGTTTACCAAATCAAAAATGCAAAAAAGTATTATTGAAACAAAATGACATATAATAAAATTGACAAAATTAATCACAACAAAATTATCATGTCCACAAAAAATAATTTAATCATCATCATTGATAGTGCAAAGCAGCGCAGAGCCCATATATATATATATATAAAAGACTAGAATGGGGGCTGATTGAAAATTAATTGCCAATGAACTGTTGATTCCAGTCCAGGTTACCCAGAACTGGAATGGAACTAAACTGAAACCAAAGCTGAACTGGAACCAAAATCAAACTTTATTTATTTTTAAAAACTGGACCGAGAACCCAATTCTCAATTCCAATTATGTTTGGAACCAGAACCCAAACTGTTTTTATTAAAAGAACGGTTCTTCGTAAAAGTAAAGAATCACCCAAAACTAGTTGGAACACGCGCATCATGCTCATGTCCCAAAGCCAGTAAAGTCCAACTTCGCAGCTTCCACAAGGATGATAGACGAAGGCAGTGATGAGACAGTAAACGTCACCCAAGAATAGAAGAAGGCTACCCACAACCTAGATCACCCAAACTATGTAGAGTCCCGTTGCTTATCGGCTCTGCTGCCATCTGGAAGGAATTGAACTTGACTGCAGACAGATGTTAGTTTTTATAATTGGTCCCACATTTTCAGGAATGTTCTCTAAGTGCTGTTGTGTTGAACAAGTGAACCGGAAGAGTTCAGTTTATGGGAGAATTCTACAGTACATTTGCTATTCTAACTAGGATGAAATACAGTGGAAGCGGAGTATTCGTAATAAAATTTGAGTCCTTCAAAAGTCTGAGATTTAGCAACAGACAAAACTAGATTGAGAACTTTGCTAAAATTATAACTAATGCATTCAATATAACTAAACAAAATTGCACGTGTTTTGCAAAGTCACAACATGCAATAGAACTAACAAAATTATAGCACACCATGCTGTGTTGATGCTTGTGAAATTTGTTAGGAGTATTTAATGTCCTCCCTTTAGAAAGATTTGGACGTCTAGGGAGTGAGTTTCTGAACATACTTGTGAATTTCATGGAACATTGTCCATTTGAATCCCTAAAGATAAAAAAATTGAAATCTCAAAGGGAAAGTGGATCAAAATGGTCCACCCTCAAGTTTAGGGGTTGAGTATAAAATAAAGTAATTTTCATTATATGGTTGAGTGCATTCTTTGTTTTAAGAATTTAAGAGTCACCTTGATTGTAACCACTACTCAGGTTCCTAAGTTTTATGATTTAGATATTTATGCATTTGTAAAAAAATTGTATACAAGAGTTTTTCATTATGTATTATCTTGTTAGAATCCAAAATAAAAGATGAAGACAATCAAAATATGGGACACAAAAGCATGACAATATGTTTATAACTAGTATTCTCATTATTTAGAGAACTTAAACTATCTTTTTCACATATTTAGATACTGGCATATTTATAAGAATGTTTTCAAATATAACTTGGACCCCTTTAAAGTCTAAGGAGATGGGGGACTAATGGTGTCCTTTTTTCTAGTGGTTTTTGGGTGTCTTCTATGACAATTTCAAACAAATTCATGATTAATCCCATTCACAAGAATTTATGAATAACTTTATTATTTCTTGTGAACTTTAACCCTTGAAAGTCTATTGAGAGGGGAACTAACAATGTTCATTTTCCTAGTGTTTTTTCTTTCATATCTTTTATGGCAAGTTCAAACAAAATCATGAATAACAATGGAGCAAGATAACATGATTAAAAATTTGAGTGATAGCTGAATTTCTACTAGAGGCCAAGTTTGGTTTGGGCAATTTTGGCTCCTTCCTCACCCATGTTCAGGACTAAATCCTAGCCTTTTTGGGGTAGTGATGGGTGGGGCACCAACAAAAACTATGCTTTGTAAAAGAGGGGTTCTTGGGCCCATTTTTTTATGGCAATGAAAATGGAGGAAATTGTTGCTGGTGAATCACCTGTGAACAAGGCCAAGGCTGGGGTTGCTCTCGCATCACAAACTTTTTGGGAAAAAATAATTATGTAAAAATAATGAAAACTGGTATATAATATAATTTGGATCAAATGTCATTTTTTTTAATATTAAAAATATTTTTTATTATCATAGTATGAATATTTAAAATAATTATTTTAAAAAATGATATAAGTTTTAAGTCTTTTTGAATGATAAAGTTTTATATATGTGTCATAAAAATTATGATAAAATGACAAGCCATATTTTTTTTCATTGTCATAATCATGAAATTAATAAATCAAAATCATTGTTCATTATGTTTATATATTTTCAACAAGCACTTTTTTAACAATAAAATAATAAAATGAAAAATACACAACAATGATGTGAAAAAAACTTAATAAATAATAAAAATTTAATGATTTATTATAATCATATTAAAATTTTATCTAAGGAAATTTGTGATATAAGCTCACAAGGAGTTAGATCAGCCAAACTGTGCTAGCCTGGCTCACTAGTAGAAAAACTCATTTGCAACTTGTCCAAGGTGACTAAAAGCAAAACAACATTTTGAGTTGCTTTGGACAAGTTGCAAAATGGGATGTTTTTTACTACTGGCTCTCCCCACCCCGCACCCAACCTTGCTACCTCTTACCAGGGATGCTGGCACAGAGTTAGTCAGGGCTTAGGAAGCACAACAAGCCAAACACTTGTCTCTCCTTGGTGTCAAGAGTAGTTAGGTCTGGAACCAGAGTGGGAACAGCAAGGACTGCCATGGGGTGACAGCTCTACAGAATCTACACCTATGCTGAATAAGAAGACTTAACAACTGTTGATTATTATTAAAAATGGCCTGAAGAGTGCAGCTATGGCTCCAGGCTCCAGGCTCCACTGTCCAGCCACACATACCTTACTTACAAGTCAAAGGATTATCCCCAAAATACTACTAGTCTGATGTAAAGCTTCTTCCCTCCTCTAGGGAGAGCCAACAAAGTCAGAGAGGAAAAAGCTCGTTATCGGTATTCTCTTAGTAACACCACATTTTGGCCATCACTCTCTCTTCATCCCCACCATATTTAATGTTGAGGAAATGCACATGTTAAGGAATTGCTGAAAGGAAGACTTCTTGATGATCTCTATGGCCATCAGGCACTACCCATCTTGTCCATCACCCTTTGAACGAACCTTCATTTGTTTCTTATTTCACAATGGACATTGTTTTGTCAAAATATAGTCTAGAAAAAGCTGAAGATTGAGCTGGCATGGCTTTTTGTACTCAAAGTCTTGGCAGCCAGATGTTCAACTATAGGGACTTCCCCTAACATTACCTTTGCCCATACTTGTTCATGCAGGCAGTACCTGCAACATGCCCGAAACATGCCTAGAAATGCTATGGTGAAAAACAATGGGGCAAAGGGCAGACCGAGGAGAAACTTTTGTAGT
>Ga0209208_10009373_pt1 | contig 12876 bp, 9 predicted proteins | sample S1TSphfallax_3_FD_187694 | JGI IMG/M metagenome (GOLD analysis project Ga0209208, IMG submission 187694) | Host-associated microbial communities from peat moss isolated from Minnesota, USA - S1T2_Fd - Sphagnum fallax MG (SPAdes) (version 2) | ecosystem: Host-associated > Plants > Peat moss >...
CTCACACATCCTTCACAACACATAATACCAAATCTTCAGAATTTGTTCCTCCTGTTCAAGCCACGTCCGAACATATTTGCGAGGTTCCTGTGTCTTATATATTGAGAGTATTATGCAGTCATCCCCTTATATGCATTGTATCATGTTCTGGTTTTGCTGCTGTTGGCAGAGCAAATATGTAGTGGCCTTGAAAGTACTGTTCAAGAATCAGTTGCAGCAGTCCCAGGTTGAGCATCAGCTAAGGCGTGAAATTGAAATTCAATCTCATCTCCGGCATCCTAACATTCTGCGCCTCTATGGCTACTTCTATGACCAGGTATACTGTTGCATATTCACCTATTGCTTTTCTGTTCAGTCAATCAGCGTTCTTTGATTGCTTCCCTTTTCAACAATGACATGTCATTCAGACACCCAGCTCCAGTTCTGTATATTTGCTGCACTCCTTCACCTGAAGGTAGTCCTGCCTGGTTGATGGATCCTGATCTCTGCCCACTTGCTTTTGACAATTCTAATGTTGAGACATGTCTAGTGTGTGACTCATGAGATGGAAATGCAACATTGGGTGATTGGCATGACAGACAAGGGTATACTTGATACTAGAGTATGCAGCCAAGGGGGAGCTTTACAAAGAGCTGCAGCGCTGCAGAGTCTTCAGTGAGAAAAGAGCAGCCACTGTATGTTCCCTGACTCCCTAATCACACATGCAAAATCTTTTGCTTCTAATTTGTGTAATTTGTGTTGAGCAACATGCAATTGGATGTGCATTGCCAAAGGAATCATATTGGACATCAGGTCATGTTGTGGTTATTTGTGCACTAAATCCGTGTGGGTGTCTGCAGTACATTGCATCCCTTGCCCGTGCTTTGATGTACTGTCATGAGAAACATGTCATCCATCGGGATATCAAACCTGAGAATCTTCTCATTGGGTCAAAAGTACATCCCTTACCCTTCATGGAAAGTTCTGTTTAGGTTTAGGTTTGAATTTAAGGTCAACTCTCCTTAGTGGGATCTAATGACACCTATTGTGGACACAGGGAGAGCTGAAGATTGCAGATTTCGGGTGGTCTGTGCACACATCCAGCAGGCGCAGAACTTTATGTGGCACTCTTGACTACCTTCCCCCTGAAATGGGTAAGATTCTCACCATAACAAAGGATAATAACATCCTTCTAACCCACCATATTTACAACTATGATCGTTTTCTAGTGGTGATTGTGGAAATGCGATATACACAACTGGAAAATGTCTTGATACTTGGAGTGTGCCCAATTGCTGGCTTGGAAGTGAAATGCTGCTTGCTTGATCTCAGTTGAAGGGAAGGAGCATGATGCTGGTGTTGATGTGTGGAGCCTAGGCATCCTTTGCTTTGAATTCTTGTTTGGTACTCCACCCTTTGAAGCCAAGAAGCATTCTGACACATACAAACGGTCAACTTCTACCACAACCAATGTTATTCAGTTAATGGAGAAATCAGATGCTGTTTATTTGTGTAGACATATCTATGATTTCACTGGATCCAAGTGAATGCACACCATCACCACAATTGCAGAATGCATGTTGAAGGTACTCCATATGTGACTTTTGCAGGATTGTGCGTGTTGATCTAAAGTTTCCTTCCAAGCCTGTCATTTCTGCTGCAGCCAAAGATCTCATCTGTCAGGTATATCATCAATCTTGCCTGTAATCTCCTAAGATGGTAGTGTAGACTGCATAGATTTTTGTTTATTGCTCTGCTTGATTCTGGATCTAGTCAGCCAAAGTTGGTGAACAACTAGTTTGATTCTGGTTGTTGGTACCTGCGGATGTTGAGTGCAGCTTCTGGTAAAAGACTCCTCACGACGGTTGCCCCTTCAAAAGGTGGTGAACCATCCCTGGATTGTGAACAATGCTGACGCCAGTGGAATCTATGGCCATACTTCATAGCTCCTTGCTATCCCTAACAAATACCACTATTTGCTAATCCATCAGAGACCCCCCCACTGTAATTTGCAATGAAAACTTCATTCATTCACTGCCCAAGATTATTCACTGTATCAGGACCAGCCTTTGTCTTTTAAAGAGCTTCACAGTGTCCTAACTTGATTCCACACCTAAACTGTACACAATTACCGAGCAATTATATATATTTTGGATTAGTCCAGTCTTTGCAGAGAAGCTCAACCTTTTCCTTGGCACAGGTGAATGTGGCAGCAGGCCATGTTAATTAGAAAAAGAAGTGTGTATTGTGCCACATCTTTTGATGAATGAGAGAGTCAATTGAAATTTGCATAAATCTCAATTACTTCATGCGAGCTTTGGCACCCACAAGAAAACATTCTTTTCAAGCCTTCTGTTGGGATTGTGCTGGTTGCATTAAATAGTGTGCTGTCATGTGTCCCTTGTGAACAGAAGATGCATTGATAGATAGTTGTGTTTCTAATGGTGTGTGTAATTCATTTCTGAGTAATGCTAATCTTCTCCAAAGCTCTGCTCAGTCTCCTAGCACCTGCTGTAGAAAAGGTTACTGGTTATTCAAATTGATGGAAATTGCAATGTAGTATGCAGTGATGTTGAGTTGAGAATTAGTGTATGCTGGAAAGGTGCATCAATCACCAGTGACATGGTAAATAGGGTTGGACAATGATGAATTGGATCAGGATGATGGGCTTGATGATTTCAGAAGGCATTTCACAGATGGAAGGGCAGCTATCACAGAAACCAGAAGTTGCACTCCAAAAGTAGCTTCACACCACAGTAACAAACTCATATGGCTGCATTCAGAAATCAAAATCACCTGCAGAAAATGTCAAAACTAGAATGTTGATTGCAGGATGAGAAGATGAAACCTGAAATGAATGAAGCTCAACTAAAGCAGAGGGGTGAAGTGAAGACATATGAGAATAAAACATGTTTTATTGTGTTGCTTGGTTGGTCTTTAGCACAGGTTGCAGTAGCTCCCTCCAGATAGACTGGAGGTGAGCAGAGCTGATACTTTTCCTGAGCTTCAGACACCTCCCAACCAAGTAAATAATGCAATAAAACTCATGGCCAGATTCCATGCCCACATGATTTAAAGCTCATGAAATGGCAGCTCCCCAAAACCAAAAGTTTGAGAACTCCTCTTTCCAATGCACTAAAATTGGCCCTCTTCAGGACTAGTTTTTCATGGTAAATGGGAGAAATGATTATACAGGTAGGGATGTCAACCACTTGATCACAGCTTCATAGACAACAAATGTGACAGCCGCAGCTGGTGCAGCTTTTACAACAGAGGGCAGAGTGCCCTTATAAAGTCCCCTCCATCCTTCTTTTGCTAAAATTGACTGAATTGCATCCCATATGCTCGTGTATTCTCTCACTTGTACACCAGCTCCATAACGTGGATGTCGAGCTAGTCCTTCTACCTGAAACAGCCCACCACCTTTCACTACAGAAAGCTCTGACACATATCTCAACCTTGATTGCAAGTAGCCAGTAAAAGTAATTATTCCCCTGAAACAGTTACCATGCTCAGCAAGACTTCTAACACCTGGTCAACAATTGAACTTCAGTGATTCATGTGAGGGCGAAAACAAGCACAGGGCCATACAGCACAATGCAATACAGATTTATAAATGTAATCAATAAGGGTCAACAAGATGAACAGAAAGTCATACCTGAAATCGCTTTTTGACCACATCAAGGGGATGGCAAGATAACTTAGCAAATAAGCCAGCTCCTAAACCACACACAAAATGTTGAGTGCCTGACAGTGTTTCATCCCCACCTCCACCTGACAGCATTCTACTTCGATTCAATGCCTGCCAGTCACAAGGTTATCCAAGAATAACTCAGCAAAGGTCAGATGAGCATACAAGTTTGTGATTTGAAAGTCTCCAACTACCAACTGTATCTGTCAACAGATCTGCTGGAAGTGTATGCCAGGGCCAGTGAACACAGGGCATAAGGATGAAAATATTTTGTCTGCTTAGTGCAAAAAGCAAACAGCAAGCATCTTGAGAGCACGTACAGCAGTCCAACGCTTGAGGGCATCATAAGTGCCAAATTGTAGCCCAGCATATGGCACAATTTCTAGGAGTGATGGGGTGAGTCCTGCATACAATCCTGTCACTCCTTTTGTCCGCAATATCTCCACCAGTGCCACTCTTAAGTTTGGATACACCTGCTCAGATCACGACCCCTACAACACCATTCATGTAGGTTGCAGAGGAATAGGTTTCTGTCCATGTTCAATCCTGCATGGGTTCTATCTCTTTACATACAAGTCCAAGAAACACTAAGTTGCAACCCTAGAGTCCAAACTACCACTACAAGAATATAGGACCTGAAATTTTGCACAACAACGAGTCCAAACTACCACTACAACATGAAGTAGAATCTTGCTCCCTTCCATCAAAAGTAGTAGACAGCTCCATGTACACATTACAAGTGAATCATTCAAAGTCAAAAAATACAAAAGGACTTGAAAAAATGATGCAAAAGATGGATGACAGAAGTCAATCATTGACTTTGCACAAATCTGCATCAATTATTGCAAAACTTAATTAAGTTAAATGGACCAAAAAGAGAGTAGACAGGAGAATAGTAAGAAATCACCTTTGGTTCCCCTTGGGCTGCAAGGATGGTGCGAAGAAGGTCAAAGGGGTATGACCCAATTGTAGCTGCAGTCCCTGCTATTGACCCACCTATGAAGGACATCTTTGGACTTAGGCGCATATGCTCATCTGGTGCCACATCCAAAGACACCTCTTAGTCCATATACATCTTCAACTATTACCCTCTAAAAATTCTCAACCCAAGGTGATTGAACATAGCTTCTAGGAGCATGCACAGCAGCAGTGCTCATTTGAGCCTCTATCAGTATTTAGCACATCCAATGTGCAGTGTTAACTCCTCCCACATCCCCATCCATAAACCTGGAAACATGGACTGTACAAGATGATTGACTATTTAAGGCTCACCACCTGGCCAATTATTATGGTTGACAAATGAAAAACAGTCATTTCCTGTTATTGATGCTCTTGCAGACCAGAGGAGTTTCAGTGTTTAACTGCAAAACTTCATCCAAAAAATACCATACAGACCATTTTACTGCTGCCATTGGGCATGCTCTAATGTCCATCTAATTCCTCTGTATCGTCCCATGGAAACAGAATGGTGCATTAACTTGAAAACAAACTTATAACTCAACAGATAAGAAGAAATTTTGAAGCCTTGCTTGAGCTCTGAACAGGGGAAAGATGCAAACCTTCCCTAGGAGAGCCAGAAGCAAATGTCTTGAATTTTTCGATGACCACAAACTGGATGGCTGTATATGGCATCACCAACAGCAGTGCTGGAACATTCCCCCGCCAAAACCCCTGGTCCACGGACCCCACAAAATTTGTTGTTACCATAACTTGGATGATACACCACTCCCAGTCATACACATAGATGTTGGCATACTGTTGCATATATGCATTTGCTAGCTACTTCTATGACTGTGGAAAGAAATTCATAAAATCTGCATTCCTATTCCACCTTTGTCTTCCTTCTGATGCCTTCCCTGAATGTGCTTCAAATAAGATTTACCTACTGGCTATAGTCAGCAATCAGTCTTGGAAAGAGGTTCCTCTACTAGAAATCTCATGTCAGACCAATTGTGTCAACTACTACTGCACCAAAGGAGGAGAGAGAGATACCACAGCATTCACAGATTTCAAGGAACATAGTTACCCATGTCTCTACATGACCGCATTTACTTGTACCAACCACTATCCAGCTCCCATCATGGTAAACATTGAGTAGACATGTGCAGCATTTCTAGAAGAGTAGTTGCTATCAGCATCTGACACTTTCTCAAATGGCATTTGAAAGGTTTCCTTTCCAGAGTTGCAGGGAAGAGCCAGTTTATCACAGCCAATCAAACATGTGGTTGCAGTAAGTAACCCTTGCATCAAATCCTCTGTTTGATACATGTTTCAAACAAACTGGCAGAGAGTATTGTTTTTTTTCCAAAACTCACCACCACTCCCTCCTCCCGAAAGATGTCTTGAATGGCTTGAGTCAATCCAGTGTACTTTGAAAGTACTTTTGCCTGAAGTTGGTGTCTACTTGTCGGCTCCAGCTGCACCTGCCCTTGCAAGACACCAACCACTGTCTCCAGACATTTATTGCAATGCTTGCTCCCATATAGAAATTCTTTCCAAATTTCTAGCTTCTGTCAGTACCTTATCTAGAATATGACTCACATGACCATGACTACAGAACTCCAATAGATTCATCAACAGGACTTGATTGTGCCGAGGTTATTGTCCTCATCAAAGGACTCACACTAAGATCATCTCCAGTGGTGCTTAGTATGTGACATTGCAAAAATATTTCTCACATCCAAGTTTAGTTATTTACCTGTTTCTAGCGACGCCCATAAAATTAAAACTGGGACTAGAAATGGCAGGAGACCTCTAATAGAAACCCACCTGGACCAATCAAACTATCTAGGCAATCAACAGCCAGTGTTAAGCTTTGCTGTGCCTTTTGCCAGCCTCAGCACACTGAAAAATTGCTGGGTCAAAACCATTTTGCTGAGCCAAATCAGAATGTTTTGATTTTTTTATCCAAATTTAATTCGCATGGTCACATACTGAGAACTGGTGGAGTTGCTCTAAGAGATCAGTCAGATAGACTTTGCAAAGGTCTGAGGGAAACTCTAAAAGCACAGCAGAGATATTCTGCGCCACAAAATCCAATCAAGATTGATAGGGGAAGAAACAAGAAACCCTCAACCCTTGAAGACAATTGAGGCGCCGAATTGGAAACGACCAAAGGATGCCTTACGACGAGAAAGCGATGCAAAAAAATTGATACACAAATTCCAGTACAAAATGAAAAAACGAATTCCCGAAAAAGGCTGCTCTCAAAGACGAGAAAAACAAAAGCAAGAAGCCTCCACCAAGAAGAATCGGTCCTCAAAGCTGTTCTTGATGACATCCAAGCGGAGAAACTAAGGTTCTGGATGCCCGTTTGCGAGGAGAACATATTTCCTCCTCGCGCACTGGGGAAAAAAATTTCAATAGAGAAATATCCAGCATTCCTCTAAAAACAACCAACGAATTCCCGGATCTACTACACGTAAAGACGAAAGAAGAAAAAGAAACCACTCGAAACGAAGCAAGAAATCGAACCTAAAACCGGATCTTGATGACATCAGGCGGGGCAAAAAGGAAAAACAAACTACAGTTCTGGAAAGCCCCGTTGCGAGGAGCAAATATTTCCTCAGATACTAGAAAAAATCCAAACAAAGAATATCCAGTATACCTAGTATTCCTCTAAAACAGCAACGAATTCCCGGCTATACTGCACGCAAAAATGAAAGAAACAAATGAAAGCACTCAAAACAAAGCAAGAAATCGAACCTGAAATCGGATCTTGATGACATCAAGCGGAGAAACTACGGTTCTGGACACCCCGCCCGCCACAGCTCCAGCTACAGCATCCACAGTGGCTCTATGCTTCACTCGCTGTTGTCGTTGTTCTTGTGCTTGTTCCTGTTCCCCGCGCGATTTCTGCAACTCCATCACATCCTCTCCTTTCTGGCTTCCTGATGATCCCTCCCGCGACCGAAGCTGCATCTTGCTCCTCCTCCCGCTGTATCTTCCGTGAGCGCGATCGATTTCCTTCGCGATGCAACAGCGCGCGCGCGCACAGTGGTTTGGTCAGACCTCTCGCAGGCCACAGCCATGTGTCTTGAGCGCGGCGAAGGGACGAGGGAAACAAGTCCTTTTCACACTGGAGGGGGTCACAACTCACAACCGAGGGGACAATCCCGACTCGGCCATAGCCATATGTCTAGAGTGCAGCGAAGAAGGATAACATATTCTTTTCACACTGGGGGGAGCGGGGTGGAAACAGGGACGTTACAAGTCACAACCGAGGGGACAATTCCGACTGGACTCAGCCCAAGTCATTTGGGGTCATAAAACTCATCATGGGCGACTGATTGTTGGATCCTTCCTTTCGATTAAATAAGATGAGATTTTATTTTTATTTAATAAAAAAAATTCTCTTATATTTTATTTATTTAACCCATTTACACTAAAGAATTTTTTTTGGGGGCCGGATTTTCGTCATTTTGTGAAAAATATTTTGAAAATGGAATAGTCTGTCACAAATTCCTTACTTTTTGGAAAAATATTCGCCAAAAAAGAATTTTTTTAAAAAAAAATTCTTATAATCGCCAAAAAATTTCTACAATTTCCTGCAATGTGAAAGGGTGCTTAAGATTTTCTACTTTCATATTTTGAATATCATCACATCTGGCTAAATATACTGACAAACAATCACCAATTGAGCAACATCACAAAAATAAATAAGTAAATAAATAAACAAATTTAAACTGCAGATGTCCACTCACATTCCAATTTTTACAAAACAAGAACTCTTACTTTTAATGAATTATCTCTCAAATGGGGAAAAAAATTTCCATAAAATATGCATGGATTTAAACTAAAACTCCTCAATTGAAGCTAGCTCTAAACAAGTTCTACTTGGTCCAATTAAATAATTGTTCAACTTGGGACCACATGGAGGTTTTCAAGTAGAAGAAGAGGAAAAAAATGGAAAAATTAAAATTAAAAAAATAAGAAAAAAATTTAGATGTGAATTTATTGTTTTTGGATTTTCATAAAGGCTTTCAATCCCATCCCTATATCCAATTTTTTAACAAACTTAGGAACTTATCTAAAAACAAACTTAGGTGACTAGACAACGTTTTCCCCCCCCCCCCTCCCCCCCCTTCATGTTCCTGGGCTCATTCACACACACAAACCCATCCACCCATCCCACCCCACACACTCATAGAACTTGGGCCAATAGGGTTTGAGGTGTCTGGGCTGGGTTGAAGACTGGCTATCAACCCTAAATGCTGCAAATAGACTCTCTTGAAATCCTCCAGATGAGCTTCTGGTGGTCTCCAGTGTTTTTTCTTTCTTCAAGTTTGTGACGTAGCCGAGGTGGCACTAGTATAAAGCATCTCAAATTTGCAATACTCTGGGCCTTCCCATCTCTTTTAGGTTGTCAATGACACAAGCGAGTATGCAATCGCCAGAGATTTTCACTTGGAGCTTCAGTCACATTTCAGGGGCCTTAAGGTAGGAACTCATGAGCATCATGCACATATATATATGTGATGCTCAATTGACGTCTATTACTCTAATCATTGTTACATTTTGGTGAAGAGAGTCAAGCTCCTGTTCTGTTTGGAAGCATTACTGCATAAAAGACCTGCACCCAGTTTTCTAGTGTAATCGGAGAGCTCCTTACAAAGCATACTTTTCTTCCCGCTATATGTTGGGCATTTCAAAAAATGGAATGATCACTGTGATGGGCATTCTGTTTTTCAAAATGCCCCTCGAATTTTATTTTTGTTTTTTTCTTGTGAAACCTGCCATGTATCATGAGAAATTTTTTTGGCAAAGGTCTTTTAGCTCTGTAAATCCCCACAGCCTCTAGTCTGTTGTACCCTTTAGACTTTTTCCAGTTTATGCACACAAGCTGCTTCGTCCATTGGATGCATGGAATTTGTAGTTGGAGCACATGTTTCTAGAATGTTTCAAAATATCCGATGTTGAACCTCTTGTCTTCTGTGTAAGGTCAAAGGAGCTCATTGAACACAGCAAGCAGATATATACACAGAAATGCTAAAAAAATCTTCAAGAGCATGCGGGTCACAGCTAATGCTGGCTCATGATCATATCTGTGAGAAAGCATGAAATGGTTTTTGACTGAGCTGAATTTGAATATGCCAACTGAAAAATTGACCGCACAATACAAGCCCAGATGCAGTCTACTGTTGATTACAGAACAAAGTATGCACAATTTTGAACTTTACCAAAAGATTGTATCGGAGGAAGTCCTCATCTACAGCACACCTTCGAGGGCGATGGTCTGAGTAGGTGCAGCTAAATTCCAGGAAGTCGTGCGGGGGATGAGGACTTTCACTGTGCAAAAAGCTGTGGAATTCTTTCTTGGAGTTTGAACCTTACAGCAATTCCCAGGGATCTTACGACAAATCCCATGGACCTTATGGTGCTTCCAGGGGTGTAAGGAAACCTAAGGTAGAATCTTGGCAATTTAGGTCAAAAAAAGGTTTACATTTGGGTAATCAAAACCCTAGAAATCTTTTTTTTAATCTCATTTTTATTTTATTTTTAAAAGTCAGATTGATTGCAAAAAAAAATCATTTAAAAAAAATCCTAATTTGTCTTAACGTTTGGAGATAATTAATTTCAAATTGTGATTCCTTTGTTTTAATGCATGAGAAATTAGGTTTATGGATTGTGGTACAATTGTGTTAAAACACATGACATTTAATTTAGGTTCTAAACATTTAATGCAAAAAAAAAATCATATTTACTATTTTTATTGCTAGGAAGATTTAACAAAGCTTTAAGATATCATATATGGCGGAAAAAAAAATTCAAAACCTTGGGCCAAAGTGCTAAGTTTTTTCCATCCCTAGAGCAAAATGCAAGAAAGATTTGAACCCTAAACCAAAATAATCTATGATCTTGATAAATTTAGTGCTTTAAGGGCAAAAACCATGCCTCATATTTGAAGCCCAAACATTATGTCTTAAGGCATACATGGACTTAAAAGGTTTATTGACTTTAGGCTCAAGCCAAAGTGATCAACCTAAGACCTAGATTTCAAAAAGATTTTGAATTCAATGCCAAGGAAGATTCCAATGCTAGGCCAAAATGCCCAGAAATATTTTAATTTGGCTTATGATGTTTCCAAAGCTTTTGGCTTGTAGGACATTTGTTTGAAAGATTTCATGGGACCTTCACCATTGGCCTAGGACATTTGACCTAAAGTTAGAATGTTCTTTGCCAACTTGGCCAAGATTTTAAAATCTTTTTGGCATTCAAGTCTAGGGTTTGTCACTTTGGCTTGGGCCTATCTAGTCAAGTTCCTTATTACATAGATTCTTCACCAATGGCTTCAGACATTTGGCTGAAGACCTTTCAAGACCTTAAAAGGACCTTTCATTAACAAGTTAAAAAATTGGGTTCATAAATTGTGGATAACTTTCATAATAATCTTAAAATGTGAAGTTCAATTCCTTGATATCAATAAACAACAACCAAGGTTTTTTGGGTCATCATTCATCTATTGAATTGTCATCATTGTTGCCCCTTCCCTAAGCATGAAAGCAATTTAAACATAGTGTTATGGAAGAATAATTTCACTATGTGAATATTTACATTAAGAGACCTCACAACATATTTATATGTGGTGCACACAGCCTGAAAAAATAAATCATGAAAGTAATTATTAAATCTAGTCATGATCTACTCTAACATTATGGATGTTTTTGCTTTCAACTCATTCCCCCTACACAATATCTCATTTTGTAGCCAATCAAAAAATAATAGTCTTTAAAAATAATTCTTGTGTGAAGATATATTTACTAATTACTACATGTATAAATTTGAGGTAATCTAAATATTCAATCATGCATTTTCATTAACATAAAAAATATCATGCATTTCAATTGTCATATTTTTACATTATATTATTGTCTAAGCTATTAAGTCTTGAATCTTGTGTGAAGACATCAACATATGTGTGGATAGTCTATACAAAATATAACTATATTCACTTGTTGATATAATTAACCTTACTCGTTCTTCAAGTTCACTAAATTGTTCCACATGTGTGATTACGTAAGTCTTGTATCTTGCATCACACACTATGTCATTCACAAAAGTATATGCCAAATGGATGCATTCTTGGGTTGCAATGTAACATTAGCCATTCAAGCAAAAAATTGTGAAAAAAGCAATCAACATGGTGTTTTCCTTTTTTTACCAACAACATATGATGCCCCATCCCTCACCAATTTAAATTATGAGGTAGTTTAGAATGTTAATTGCACTCATTTCATTCATTTCTCATTGCACCCTCCATTTTTTATTCCTTATTGGACTTGGATCTTGTGTTTGTTTTTCATCAAGTGGGAGATCAATATGAATGCCATCAAAATGGCTCCTTCATCTTTGAAATCATTCAAATTTTTGAAAGTATCTAGTTGCTAAATGATTGTTTTGAAAATGTCCATACTCATTGATTTTCCTAACCCAATGTTTATTACAAATTGCAATATAGTGATCCACAACCTTTTGCAATATTGAAAAGTATATTTACAATTGAATGATTCTTTTTAGGATGGATAATCAATGTTCAAGATGCCTACATCCTCCATAATTTTGAAACCATTCTTGAAATAGAAAATGACTTGTTCCTAGAGATGGCACAATCAATTTTCAATGTGATGTACAAACAATGGCATATTTTCAATCGCTAAGATTTTAAATGTCTTTCAATCATAGTCATGTCAAAGAATTTGACAATGCATTAAACATCACTTGGTTTGTCAACTAAACACTTCTTATTTGATTTCATGTTGAAAATCCCATTAAAATAGGATAATGTATTATTGTACAAGGAACCTCAATATGTTCTTTAATCAACACATGTTCTCTAACAAAATCACTGCTAATATAAAATGGAGGCCCAAACTTATTTATAATTTCTTTTTACCCAACAAATGATGTTTTTTAATTTTTTGTAGTGGGAAACTTTCGTTTGTAAGATATCATGAAACGTACCATTAATGTTTGTTGATGTAATGTAATTTTGATTCCTAAACAAATCTTTAATTTTTTACTTGTTCTTACCATGAAAATATATATTAACATGTATTTGGATTGTGTTCCAGAACATAAATTCATTGTTAAAATAATGTCCAACAAAATATTTTCATAAATTCATCAACATCCACATTATTCACAAAAGAAAACTAAAAAGCTCCAATTCAAGAACCCAAAATCAAAAAAAATAAACAAGATTCAAA
>Ga0209208_10009374_pt1 | contig 12875 bp, 9 predicted proteins | sample S1TSphfallax_3_FD_187694 | JGI IMG/M metagenome (GOLD analysis project Ga0209208, IMG submission 187694) | Host-associated microbial communities from peat moss isolated from Minnesota, USA - S1T2_Fd - Sphagnum fallax MG (SPAdes) (version 2) | ecosystem: Host-associated > Plants > Peat moss >...
TTTTTCAAATTTTTTATATAAAAAAATTGAAAACGAAAACCCTGGGTGGGAGATGGCTGGGAAGTTTGATTTAGAACATAAGGTGCGGGACGGGGAGCTTTTGTGTAGGGCAAGGATCGAGAAGGAGGCCACTCTTGTAATGCCAGACCTGAATTCCCAAAACAGCCTTGTTCAAAGTCCTTAACTAGGGTAAAGATCTGGTACAAATTTAAAAAAAGACGATGATTCATTCCAGAGAAAGAAGTGATGTTTTGGCAGTTTCAAAATAAATTTGGGGTCCACTTTCAGACCCTAAAGTCCCGCCCCCTCTATCCTTATTTCTCTAGGGATAAACCACCTAGCACCTGCCCATTATCATGTTTGGGTTTCTCTCTTTGGCATAACCTTCCCTCATGAAGTTTGTGGTTGAGCTTCAGCCTGGCCACAAGTTCCAATACTCATTTGATGACAAAAGAGTACCCTAGCTAGCCTAGGGTCAGTTTTCACATTGACAAAACAAATATATATATATTTTTTTTTCAAACAAAAATTCCATTTTTTCTAATTTGAAATTATTAATATCACCATGGTCTAATATGATATTATTATTGTCATATGAGTAGCAGGCTATGATAAAAAAAAGTATGATGATTTTCAACATGTCAACTTCATATTTTCACCAAAAACAAAATTGTTTCAATATTTTGAGGATTATTTGATGAGGATTACTTGATGACAAAATTGACCTTAGGGTAAGGTAATCACACTTAAAATTGTGTTCCCCTCTACCTATAACCCCATTTTAGGGTTGTGGCAAACCCTAAATGGAGGGTGTCTCATTCCTTTGGAAACAGGTCAGCCCTAGATAACTTTGCTGAAATTGGGCATGTGTCATAAATGTGGATAGATCAGTATGTGGATAGATTGGTGCCACATGGCACATGATCCAGAGCTAGTAAGATAAACTGAAAGAAAATCCTAAAGGTATATATATATATATAAAATAGGTTACTATATATAACCCTAAAACCCTACTACTACCCCACTCACTCATGTGTTCTTAAGTCTTTTATGGGCACAAATGTGGATTAGGATTAGGTAGTGTTGGTTGACATTCACGAAAAGCTGAAGCTTGACATTACTGTCTTTTTGCCTTCCACAAGTTGACAAAGTGTGCAAGCAAACCAAAGCTGATTCTGGGATCTAGGGTTTTTTTTTTTAATAGGGAGCTTTGCTACTTGGAAAAATGCTCTCCCTACTCACCAATTTCCTGTACCTTGGTGAAGGGTTTTTTTTTGGGGTACTTTCTTTAGTGAAGTATATATAACTCTGGTGAGAATGCTGCTCCCTTGCAAACACAAGAACTCTCAGCAATTCCCTAGTACCAGAGTTAAGTTTTTTTTTTTGGTTTTTTTGGGGAGGTATAATTTTGTTACTTGGATTTTTTTTTCAGCAAATGAAGAATTTTTTGGTAATTTTTAGCCATTTTTTGGACCTTTTTTGAAATGAAAATATTTAAATTACCCATATCTAGACCCAGGCACAATAATTTTGTAAAAATGCTACAGCCCACCTAGGACAGTTGCCATTTAATGCTAATTAATGCTGGGGTATCCCCACCCATTGGACCTACTTGAGGAATTTGTAAAGAAAAAAAACCCTAAGTACCTCAGACAAATAATATGAAGAATGGCTTTGATGAGTCATAATATTTGTCTGAGGTACATAAGGGGTTTTTTCTTTTTCAACCCTAAACCCTAAACTATCTATTGGATGCCCATTACTCAGTTATGGATGAACCTCAAGTGAGTTAATATCTGGTTTCACCTTGGTAACCCATTCTATAAAAACATAAGTTCTATATATATATAGATATAGAGAGAGAGAGAGAGAGAGAGGTGATTGCTAGGTAAGTAGATGGTTTACACATGGGTAAAGGATTGTTTTACTAACATCCTTGAAACAGCAACTGAGGTAACCACTATGGTTAGCCATTTGGTGATGAACTGGTTGTTTGATTTGGAAGAGGTTTGTTGTTAGGGTTTAGGGGTTTGAGTACCCATCCAAGTCTGTAGTTGCCATGAATTGTGAATGAATAATAATCATAGTCTTACTGCACACAAAACAAGAGGTGGAGCATTGTGTGGTATATGACTCTGCTCCTTATATAGCAACTTCAAACTCCCAAGAGCTCAAAGATGGAATGTTGAACGGTTGAGGAAGTCCCAAAAGAATGAACAACTCACAATCGGGTTCATATTAACATCACTACATATTAACATCTAGTGAACATTCCTCAAAATGTGGGACCAAATGAGAACAAGATTGAGGTTATCTCTTATCTATCTCCTTTTGGAAGAGAAAATAAACTAGAGAAAGAGAGAGAATATTAGGAGGAGCAAACAATCGACCCTTCATATAATAAGGTAAAGTGTGACTCATATTAATTTTAATTTAATGTAAGGTTGCACCCAAAGTGGTTTTTGTTTTTTCTATGAGCCTCTTTGACTTTGATTGTGATTGGCCCACCATCAAAAAATAATAATCCCACTATGAGCACTTGAAAATTTAAAATACTATGTGAGCTTGCCTATTGGTCTAGCTATATAGGTAAGAATGATAAAATTTTAGGCCAAAGGATATGAAATAAGAGAGGGAAGTGGTGAAAGGTGGCTAAATGATGAAGTTAAAAAAAATGTGCCAAATCACTCCCCTCACTTCCACTTTATAAGTAGCTTTTATCACCTCCAAGTTCGTAATGTATTTCTGAATATTTTCCCATCCCTGCGCCCCACTTCATGCATTATTTGTCAAAAATATCCCATTCCCCTCTCACCATGGGAAAAAAAACTTGGCCTTGTTCATGAGGACATAGCCTAGTGAGTCCTGTTCACAATTCCAATGCAAGCTTGTTCTTATACAATATACTCTCTCTTCTCTAGACTCTGGTAAAGGGTACTTGAATCCTACCGTTCATGGTGTTCCCAAGTTCCATTGAACAAAGAAATTCACGAAACCAACCCAAATTGTGACACACTACATGGCCACCCACCTCCATGAGTTTTAGGAACACCCATGGGTCATAAATTACCACTCAAACATGGATCATATTGGAGCCCCTTTTATTTATTATATTTAAATTCAACATATAGGTGAGTGAGTGTATGTTACTTCAGGCACGATGCCAAAATTTCATATCGTAAAATTTGTATTTGGGTCATACCCTAAGAGGTAAAAACTTATGACGAGTACTATTAGGTACCAAATTGAGGTGGGGAGGTGACCATCTAGGGCCCGGCAAGGGCCCTCAAGCTCAGCTGTCTTATACCCAAAATTGTAATTTAGTTTTACTTGGTACTACCCCCACATCCCACTTGAGCTGCACACCCACTTCCAAGGAATTAAAATTGTAAGTGAGTACTTTGTACTGCAAGTAGCGAAGGGGATCGTTGTTGTCCAAGCCTACTCACTGGATTGGATTTGGGGTCCCGGGCATCAACTTGCTCCAAAAATCCAACACTATGGGTGAGTTTTACATCCAACCATCCAAAATGCTTTCCTAGGCCGGTTGATTTGATGAATTCAATATATTTAATTTTCCTCTTTCTAGAGGCTTTTTGTCGTGATTAGTTTGGCTTATTTATTTATTTATTTTTTTTGGTTTTTTGGTCGGGGGCCAGATCGCCTGACTTAATCAGATCCACAAAATGAAGTGTGAAATAGGCAGAAACATTGGTTCAAACAAACTATAGTTTAACAATTGGGTGTGTCACACTGTGGCCTTGCCATTTACATTAAAAAATACCTTAAGGCAAAAGAAGAATTATGGAAACTTGAATATTTCAACATGCAAAATATAATCTTCCAAAAATCCTCTAAAAGAAACCGAAATCCTTCAAGATACTATAATAACTCTGTAACTAATCTCAAGTTTCAACACAAGCCAAAATATCATCTTTCAAACATCCTCATATAAAAGTAGACCTATTATTTATTACCTAGTAGGGGCCAGAATCCCTGAAGCTACTATACTCTATGATGAATGTAAGCACAATATTTTAAGGGCCTTGGTAGGCCAGGGCCAGCAACACGTGATCGGAGTTGCCAACAAACAATAGATAAAACAAACAAACGATTGCCTAGGACTCTGTAAGAATTTGATGATGCGAATTGAAGAATAATATCAAAGGCTGGCTGGCCCATTCAAATTTCCAATCTGCCAGTGGGTATGAAATGAATTGTTTCTTCAGGGAAAACATAACGCCCCCCTACAGTCTCTGCCTGCCACAAGTTGCTGAATGAGCCCTGCGGTCATCGCAGCCCAGAGCATGGAGAGCAGTAGGCTAGCAGTAGCCTTTTGTTTGTTTGTTTCTTTCTTCCGAGCTGACAAAAAGAATTTTGGATCACAGGTGATGAGTTCGAGAGCCCACAGGATTCAAAGGTGATGGAGGTTCTCAGAGAGATCCTGCAAAGCCAGCCGACACAAGATTGTCTTTACATATTTTGCAAGCTTGTTTGCTTGCTTGCTTTGCCCCTTTGTAAGTACATAATTACCTACCTTCCATTTGTTGGACATGAATGCCTCTTGGTTTTGTTTTTGTGACCTTCATATTGTGAACCTGAGTACAAAACACATCAGTACATTCTGTCTCTCTTTACACAAGGAATGCCTTGGACAAGGTTAGGAAACCAGTGCTGGGCGGTTATTAGAGAATGGAGGCACACCCCTGAGGATTATCATGGTGGAGCTTATAACCCAACAGTTATCATGGCAGTGCTTACAACCCAAGGTTATCATGGCGATGCTTACAACCCAATGGTTATCATGGTGGTGCTTGCGACCCAGTTTTTGCATAACCATGTTCATGAAAATTTGGAAAAATTAAAGAATGGGTCATAAATCCCCGGGTTCTTTGCCAATTCTTTCATAAAAATGGCAACTTTTTAAAGATTTTTGAAATGGCTGACTCCAACAGTTCTTCGATTTCAATTTTTTTTCCCCCCACAAACAAATGAATGAATGATTCTCTGATTCTAGAATGTTTAAGGAAATGGAACTGATGGTTTTAAAAAAGAAAACGTTCAAATAAACATACAACATTGGAGAAAACCAGACCTTCCTACTGGTGGTCGAAGAAGAGGAATGGCAGGCCAAGGGATGAATGAAACCAGTGGGAGTGTCTGGTGAAACAATTGAAAGCTGAAAGTTCTGAGTTGAAGTGTGGTAAGATTTTTTTTTTTTTTTTGAAATTTGAAAAATATAAAAAGAGGGAATATTTGACAGAAATATTTTCATTTATGGAATTTTTTGGAAATTTCTCACAAAGAAAAAAAAAGAAAAAAGGGCTGGTGAGCATTTTGGAAAGCATAACATCAATAGGTGAACCCAAAAAAGATTATTGGTTATAAATACAAGAGTGTTTGGACAAGGTTGAGGGAGCAGTTGGTTTCTTCTTCATACAAGAATATTTTTTCTTTTAGTTGAAGATTTTGCCAGTTGGCGAGAAAAAAGTAAGCGTTGGGTGTAACTTATATAAAGGATGTTTTTTGGAAAAGTGGCCTCCATAAGTTTTTGTGGGGAAAAAAAAAGTTGAAATTGTCATATTTAGACCCTAGGTTCTGGCATATCACCAACTGGAGTTTCCTAAAAAACAAATCTACTTTTCTCTCTGACCTGTAGCCAAATTTGGCTAAATCCTCTAGTCAATGATTTACCAGTTCACCTAACTTACAAATTGGAGGAAAAAAAAAAAAAAAAAAGCCCTGGAAATTGTGAGTAGTATGGATTTTTACCAAAACTTTGAAATGATGAAATGTTTAGTCTACCAATAGTGAAAACCACCCTAATTTCAATTTGTGTGCTAACATTCTACAAAGAGGAGGATCTGATATAAATCACTTTCCTCCCATATTTATGCTAGTTTTCTTTCACAAACCCTAAATCCTCGTGCCAGTATAATTTTATTTTATTTGGATTGTTGGCTTACACCAGTTGACAAATCAAAATTCTAGCTATAGATCCCACCAGAAATCTACAAATTTTCACCCAGAATCAATGTCCAATGTTGCAGACATGGGTATAGATATTAACATTTAATGAATCAAATTTAAGTGGGAGTTTCTAATAGTAAAATCTAATTTAGTGTTTAATTTAAAAAAAAAAATCACCAGTTATTATTTTAGAGAAAACAGTTACTTGGCGTCCTTTCATAGAAGTGCAATTGTGTGACATGTTTCACATGTGATCAAGTATCTACTAGACATGATCACTAGTTGGTGGTGTCCATAGGCTACCTGACTCACAAAAGACTTGGGTTCTAACATGAGTTGTTGAGGGAACAAAGAAATTGGTTATATCCTTTCACTCACCTGAAACTGGTTCCAAACTGTCCATTCTATTGGAAAGTTTGGCATGCATAGAACTACTCTTTTGAGTTCATTTACTCAAAGATTTGTTTAATTCAAACTTTTGAAATTGGAATGTGCATTGTTTCATTTCGGTTTGGTGTTTCTTGCCTTGAAGGTCTAATAATTTGCCATTAATTGCATTGATTCACCATCATGAATGTAGATTCGAGTGTGCACACTTTCTTAATTTTTTGCAAATTGAGTACTCTTCATTGTACAAGGGATGGTTCCAAAGTGATGATCACAAGTCACTAACAAATTTTGTTGAGTTTTCTTTTGACAATTGTTGCACATGTTAGCAATTTTCTGTTGGGCTTTGGAGTTGAAATTAAGTGCAAAATAGGTGCACTAATGCACATTTGGAGACTACATTACTTTACCACCTCAAAACCCCATAAGGACTTGCTTGAAGGCATTGTGTTAGTGTTCTTAAAAAAGTCCTTCAACCAATTACATAGTTTGGCAAAGAAACTACTTCCTGACCTTCTTAGCTCTCCATTGCACTCTTATCAACCCCACAACCTTGTTCAAACTTCATAATCTACATCATAAAATCTACAACAATGTGAAACCACACTACTACAAGTTTGAACACCTCCATTACTATGGAACTGCCACATCTTTTCTCCACAAGTGCCTTCATGTTGCCATGGATGTTCCCTGCTTTCAAATCCTTAAAAATATTCTTTCCCTCTTGGTTTTGATATTCCTATGTATATGTAGTCATATTAATTGCAATTTGGACACTTTCACAAACCTACCAATTGCCCTTCTTCTTACCAAACTATCCTACCCTTCACAATGACTTGGGAAAATAGAGAAGGGGTACATAGTTATACACAATATTGTACATAACTATACACAATACACATAGCAGGGTAAGATCCACTTACTTTAGGCTCCAATTCCATACATTTGGCCTGCAGAAGAGGAAGCCCTGAGTTCAATCTCACCAAAATAAAACCATGCAGCTTTCATACACAGAACAACTTATGTTAGAAGACTTGAGATGCAACGAATGCATTATACTTTTGCGCCCAAATGTGAAGGATCCTCTTCACTTGCTGGCTGTAGATTAAACCTGTGCTTTACTAAGTACAAAACACTAGAATACATCTTACTGACCTATACTACAGTTAGCACTACCTGAAAATTGTGCTCTCAGGTGGATCTAAATCAGTTAGCTGTACCACACAGTGTTTTCAGAGTTTCTGAGACAGAAAATTACCTGTGGCACAAAGGTTGACTACACACCTCATATCCTCATGTGCATCCCAAAACTCTCAAAATCAGTCACATTTCTACCTTAATCATCTGCTATGCAATCTACATCCTAATGTTTTCAATCCTTTTGGCCTTATTCAGGCAGATCAACTGCCATGAATAATGCAGTTATCACAATCTGGGAATTGAAAAGCTCAAGCATTCATTTCCTCAACTGCGAAATGATCTCATGTGATTAAGATAGAAGTTTCCTTATGCCAGACTTTTGCTCATTACTTAATTGAGTTGGAAACTTGATGTCAAACTTGATTCGGAGGTTGCCTCTCTTCCCAGGCTCTTTGGCAATGGGCATACCCTCCTTGGGCAGGACTTTTTCATATCCAGGCTGGATGATATCTGGAACAGAAACACTTAATAACCTTCCATCAAGAGTAGTTACAGGGATTGTACAGCCTGTGAGGGCATCACCAAGAGAAATTTTCTGGACCATAACAAGGTCATTCCCATCATGCTTGAATTTACCATGTGGGCGCTCCTCAATGACAAAGACTAGATCTGCTGCCATTGTACCTGGCTGCTCATTGCCCTTCTGTGGGAATGTGATTTTTGTGCCTTTCTTCCATCCAGGCTTCACATCAATTGTGAGTATCTCATTCAACAGAATCTTCTTTCTGCACAGCAGCACCCCAGAAAACAAATATTTCTCAAGTATTTCAACACACCAGTTCTTTTCAATCTGCTTTCTTCAATCCCAAGTACAGACTTGAAAGAACACAAAAAAGTGCCTTATTGAGTCTGGAAGATGGTTTCAATTACCCAGTTTCATCAGTGACATTTCTTGAAATCTTCATTTTCCTGGTGGAGCCCTTGTAAAGCTCTTCAAGAGTGCATTGAAGCTTGTTCTCAATAAGGGTCCCTTTCTGATGACCGTCAGATTTCTGCTGCCCACCAAATGAAGGGAAAGAATTCTGAGCGTCTCCAAAGCCTCTGTACATGCTATCCCCAAATGGACCATTGCGGCTTATCCCATTCATACTCCCCATTCTGCCCATCCCTGGGAAAGGGCTAGAGGCACCAAAGAACTCAGCAAAAATATCCTCAGCATTTCGAGGGTTGAATCTTGATGAGTTTGTTGCAAACCCACTGTTGGAGAAGCCCTGTGTTCCTCCACTGGAATTGGGTGATGAAAAATTTGCCTTCAACCCCTCCTCTCCATAGTTGTCATACAAACTTCGCTTTTGGGGATCACTCAACACCTAGTATCACATATTATTTGCAGTTAAATGATGTGCTCTGTGCCTTGGCAGGCAACTGCATGATAAACTTCACCCAAAGTAAAGAGACAGGACCACAGAGTGAGCAATTGACCAAAGGCTTACCTCATATGCTTCTGCAACCTCTTTAAACTTGGCCTCTGCTACTTTCTTGTTGTTGGGATTTTTATCAGGGTGCCATTTCATTGCCAGCTTCCGGTAAGCCTTTTTGAGGTCATCATCAGATGCACCCTTACAAAGTTTCAAAACATTGTAATAATCTACACCCATTCCAGACTCTGGAGTGTATTTTATTCAACTTTGCCCGTACAACAACATCAGCAACCCAATATTGTTGACCTGCAAACACTGCCGTGCACCATAACTGGGCACCACTGCCAACATCTGGAAAGTTGTATCTATCGTCACCAATAATAATATTACAAGACAATGAGCAAGCTCCTGCAAAAGATAAATAGCTGCATGCCATTATAAATACAATCTCTTAGAAGCAACAACCCATGCCATAATTCAGAGGAAAACCATCAAAACTTTATGACTCTATAAGTTCAGGATCATCATGAATAGAGGATGATCTACATGTTAAAGTCACATTCGAATGCAGCACCTGAGCAGTAGGCAAGATACTATGCATCAGATGAGTGTGACTCTAGATGCAATGGTAAAAAAATTTCTAGTGTAGATATTTGCAAATGAATTCGCTCTGTAGCATAGTGTTTGCACTGAGAATGGCATGACCACTGATCTTCTGTGATAATATTTCTCCCCAGATCAACATCATTCATCATGTATCCATCCGCTGTCTAGATGCAATGCGCGCACGAACAGATGACTAGTCGACTAGGTAGATCCCTCACGAAAAGAAACAGGAAATCTGGCACAAGATTTTTGCAAATGGAGACCCTGACTATTAGGCTTGATGAGGGAGAAGCGCACAGCACCAAAATCATATTGCTGAGGAAAATTGGCTTCCAGTTCTCCAGCAGTAATAGAGAGGGACAAGTATTGAAAAGCTTCATTCTCCACAGTTTGCGGAAGGAAGACATGTTGACAGACATGTCTTATCCTTTCCATATTCAAAAAGCCTACTAACCAGAAAAAAAGAAGGCCAAAGACAACATCTGACACGGAACACCAAAAAACAAGGAAAACCAGAAACTCACGACGACATACGAAAGAAAATGTGACGGAGCAACGTAGCAAAAATCCGCTACAAGACGAAAAACAAGACAAGAAACCGAAAATCCAGCTGCATGACGAATGCATGCATAATCGCCATCTACTCACTCACTCACTGTCAGAATGGCATAACGACGGCAAAAGAAGTCAATCACAAAGAAGAAGCGAGGAGAAAAGCTCTCTAAAGAAACGTTACCAGAAATGACAAAGAGTGGATGATTGCACGGAAGCTGTGCAGCAGAAGAGCAGTAATATGATGATCGCATATACGCAACCACCTCTTCAACCGTACGCTCCTCCAAAAACCCCTATACTCTCTCCTCTCTGTGCATGTATGCGTACATGTTTCTCTCCTTTTGTCTTTCTTTTGTCTCTCTCACTCTCTCTCTTTGTGTGTGAGTCTCTTTCACACACACTGAGGTCGCTTCTGTCTCTTCCTGGATCTTTCTTTCGCAGGTTTTGTGCACCGAACTGGCTACCACGTGCTGTCCATTTAACTGTAGAACTAGGGGAGCAAGAGGAGGGTCCAATGTGCGAGGAAAGCAAGCAAGCAAGCAAGAGGAGCTCGTCGTCAAAGGGAAGAACGAGGAAGCGCAGCGATGGCGGCAGGCGGCGGCAGCAGCAGAAACAAAGCAACCGTCAGTACTGCACACTCTTGTGTGTGTGTGTGAATGCGTCGGTTCTCGTTTCTCTCCCCCTTCTGTCAGCTTTGGACGAAACAAAAAAAATTACAGTGACAGAAGAGCGGTCTCATGGATGGATGAAAAAAATACTCTGACAAAGTCCAGCGGTCTCATGAAAACCTTACTCTGACAAAAGTCCAGCGGTCTCATGGGAAAGATGAAAATTTTACTCTGACAAAGTCCAGCATTCTCATGGATAGATGAAAGCCTTACTCTGACAAAAGTCCAGCCGTCCCATGGATGGATGAAAACATAATTCTGACAAATGAGTGGTCTCAACACCGGATGAATTTTTAAAATTATGACTTGTGGATGGATGGATAGATGGATGTGTGTTGTTGCAACAGTTAGCTAGCTAGCTGGCCCACTTATTATTATTATTATTATTATTATTAATTACTGGATTTTCCAGCTTTTAAATTCTCCCATTGTCAGAGCCCTTTTTCATCACTGGCCATCATGAATGAATGAATGAATGAATGAGGAGGCGTCCTGCACTTACGGACCTTTTTCATTTAATGAGCGGATGGATGCGCAAGTAATAAGTTCATTCGTGTAGGGCCACTCTCAGTTTTTATTTATTTGCTTGATTTATTTTTCCGGGCAGTTTTATGAAGCAAATTTACATGAAAACAACAGACTCCTCATGGATGAAAGTGGTTTTTAAAAAAAAAAAAATTCTTTCATTTTTCATTTTCTAAGGTGTTAGTGTTCTTTGTTACTTGATGAAAACTTGTTATCCCATGGATAAAAAACAAAGCACCCAATGCAAGGGGAGAAAAAGATACAAGATGGAAGGACTCAAGTCTTGACAAACAAAGAACCCTCAAAGAGAACAAATCGCTAAAGGAACAAGAACAAATAAAGTACTCAAACTCTTGAGTCACGAGAAGTGACATCAAATAAGGAGAGGTGTGCAACACCTGGAAAAACGACAACCTAGAAAAACCCTCACCTACAATAACCAAATATTGCTTCTCATGAAACAAATACATGAAGAGAAACAAACTCCTCTTAGATGGAAAGTAGGTATTTCACACCATGATGATGACCAAGAACCATACCTATTTAGACAATGTATTCAAGCAGGTAATCAAAATCAAAATATCAGACGATTTTTGAAGTTTTGTACTTTCTTCTGAATGGGTACTCAAATTTGGCTAATTCCTCTTGTGGATTACATTAGTGTGGTTACATTACAAAAGTGAAAAATATAAATAAACAAGTGGTGTGTCACAATGTGGCCTTTCCATTTACATTTAAAAAAAATCTTAATGCAAAAGAAGAATTATGGAAATTCAAATATTTCACCATGCAAAAATATAATCTTCCAAAAGAAAAATCCTCTAGAAGAAATCAAAATCCTTCAAGATATCATAACTCTATAACTAACCTCAAGTTTCAACACAAGCCAAAATATCATCTTTCAAAAATCCTCATATTAAAATAGACCTATTATTATTATTACCTAGGGGCCAAAATCCATTAAGTTATCTCTCTATTATATAATAAGAGACATGAAGCTTTCATCCATCTGTCCGTCCCATCATCCATCCATCCGTCCATCTTTTCATCCATCCATTTACATTAAATTGCGAATGTCCACCTAGGACATTAGAGTTTTTTCTGCAATCCTGCCTAAATCTAGGCGAGCTACACGGACTCACTGTCTAAATCTGGCAAATTCTTCCTTTTTTTTCTATTTTTTTTGTAAGAAATATGGCGAATGTTCTGGATTTTTTAAATTCCTTCATACGGGTCGCACTGGGTTTTTTTTTGTCACCAGTTGGCGAAACTTCACAGTGGCCTTTGGCCACGGGCACCCACTAGTTGTAATATAATTATGTTGAGCCCGATGCCACATTTAATTCATTGTGCATGTTTAGTGCATACCATTGAAAATTGCAATCTCTTTGGTTGATTGATGATGTGGGCAATGTTATATATGTCCACTTGCATAAATTTCAACAATACACCTTTAATCAGCATAATGGAATTACATGTATGAGGATGTTTTTTTGGGATGAGTGTAATCTCTTCCTCAACAATGAACGCTACTATAGACTTTAATTACTAGATACTTCCACCAATTGCTCCTATTTTGTAATTTTTAAAAATTCAAAAGATT
>Ga0209208_10009375_pt1 | contig 12874 bp, 9 predicted proteins | sample S1TSphfallax_3_FD_187694 | JGI IMG/M metagenome (GOLD analysis project Ga0209208, IMG submission 187694) | Host-associated microbial communities from peat moss isolated from Minnesota, USA - S1T2_Fd - Sphagnum fallax MG (SPAdes) (version 2) | ecosystem: Host-associated > Plants > Peat moss >...
CTAATGAAGACTTCACACTCCCCAACCCCCCCCCCCCCCCCCCAAAAAAAAAAAACCAAAAAAATCACTTCCGATCTCCTTCTTCCAAACAAAACTATCGAACTATCTATCGATCGATGCGATTTTGATTTGATTTGATTCTTGAGAAGCAAATCCTCGGACTTCAATTTGTCGGAAAACAACAGTCGCTCTTCCAACAGGAGCGACGTGCGAGAAGACGAATATTCCCGATCTTTAGGGCAGGGAAGTAGTTGTTGTGCATTATAGCAAGCCTCAGGACGTCTCAGGATCGATTCCCATCCACCACACAACCCTCTTTTACATAATTAAGTAAGCCACATTTTTTATTTTTAAAAATATTTTTATGATTTTATTTATTTATTTATTTATTTATAAATTATTATTATATATGTCTTTTTACAGGAGTCTTTCCCCATGATTCACCAAAAACAAGAACCACCTGTGATATAATAATATCAATGTATTAAAAATTTAATTGAGTGCTAATTGGATTATGTATTTATTGAGTAATTAATAACCATCAATTTATGCATAAGGGTAAGTTGTTTAAATAATTGATTAATTATTATTTTTTGATTATCTTGCTGGTTAATTTAGTCGGATTTATAAGGGTTTTAAAGAAATTTTAATTTAAAATTATTATTCTTTACTCTTTTTTTTCTTTTTCTTTTTTTTGGGGTTGGTTTTCTATTATAATTTTTTTTAGTTCTTTAGGATCTATAACTCTAGCGAGATGATTTAACCATGGTATGAAATTTTTTCAATCCTAGGTGACACCCAATGTTAAATGGGCGATTAGCTTAATTTTGAAGTATAGAGCTCCTCCCCCTTTGGCCCACCTATATAGGTGAAAGGAGGACAACATTGCTATTGGGAACTTTTGGGGAACATGTCAAGAAGGAAAGAATGGAGGAAAGAAAATAAATAAATAAATTATATATATATATATATAATTTTTTAATACATATGTGGAGGTTCCCATACTCATGTGTTCTCCATTGGTCAAGAACACCCTCGGGCTTGTGTGACCCTACCTCAAGAGAACCCACTCATATGGGAACTTCCCCTACAACTTTCAACCTTCGTGTCCTTTAGAATAGGTGGACATTATTTTTCACCCTTTCCTTGGAATGGGTCGACAATTTCTTCTTCCATTCAATCACTTTCTCATGAGGAATTCATAGATAAAATTTTCCCCCCTTTTAACCTCTTCCTCTTCTAAAATGGGTGGACATCCCTCTTTTGCTTCACTCCAACCATCATCCTCTTCACAAGAAGTTAGTTAAAGCATGTTGACTTCATATCTTAAGGGAATCTACCTTAAGGGTTTTAGGGTTAAACCCTAAACCTTTTTATTTTCATGTCATTTAACTTTCAAGTTCCTCTTCACCATCTCACACATGTTCAAATCAATGATCATTCCAAGCAGTTAGAACCAAATGTTGGACTCAAATCAATTGCAATGTAATTTGAGCAAATAAGTACCAACACAAATTGCAAGAGTATTGCATGTTGAACAATATCAATGCACCTTTTATCACACAAAGTTTTTTTTTAAAAAAAAATTTGACCATTTGATTTCCATGCCATAATGCAACCCCTTTGAGATTAGGTACATTTGCCTCTACCATTATTGTTTTTCAAAAGAATCATGAAATTGAGCTTTGTTTGATTAAAGCCATTGTCATAGATAGATTAACTCCAAGTAACTCCTTGCTTCCTTGGGCTTGCCAATATGAGTCGAATGTGTTTTATACATGATATAAGAATTGATAACAATAGTATATATCACATGAAAAATATTTTATGTCACCAATTGTGATCACATCATTACAAGCTATAATAGTTGTAGAGGTGATCGTGCACATGAACTCCATGCGTGTGTTCTTAGTAGTGTTCTAGTGTGGGGTTTGAAGGAATCTCAACCAACCCAATGAAATGCAACTAAGTAACACATGTGGAACTTGTGTCACAACCTTGGCCTTGGGCTTGTGACCAAATCCAAAACACTACAAAAAAAATGGGCACAAGAGCAAAGTTGAGACATAAAGTGAAAGAAACATACTCTAAAATGAAATGCAAAGCCTTTGGGAATTAAGAAAAGCATCCCCATGATTCTCAAAATGAATTTACAACTTGAAAATTGAGATTTCTTAAAAGTGCAAAATGTTTAGAGGGAGATTTGAAGGATCAAATCACCTCTTTAATTAAGTGACCTTTTAGCTCATTGGAAATGATCTTAATGAAAACTATAAGAATGTGGGGTCACATTTTCAAAATAGACCTATTTTTACAAAGTTAGGATGTTCCAAATATTTGGGACATCATGTGTTCTAGCTTTAAAACTTCCATTTGGGGGTCCTAAGACAACTGACCATTTCAATGCAACCCCCCACAAACAACTCTAGAATATAATGTAGGGGAGGAAGGTGGTGCCTCCCTCAATTCCAAGTTGTGTGAACTTTGTGTGAATTTGGAACAAATCTATGACCTAGTGTTGGTTCCATTTATACTAACCATTTGCATTTTATATCTTATGTAGGTGAATTGATAAAGAGGTGCCCATGAAAAAGCCAATGTCACTTTATTCTAATCCCATCCTTCACAATTTCACATGTGTTTTCTCTTGTCTTAGTGTGAGAAGCTAAGGAACATGCTCCAAGTTTTTTTAATTTTCACGACTATCACTCTAAGGAATTACCACTTAAAGCTTTAGGAAAATCTTAGGGGTGCATCAACTGGCAAGATCAATAGGATTGAAAGCAATGGATAAACATGAGTTGATTATTGTCAAGCCAAGATATTGTAACAATGCCACCTAAAGCATGCATGCAATACCAAAGTTATATTCTTGATCCTCTTTCTAGATCAATTGTATGAAAAACAAGCCATTCCTTGCAAGTTGTGGCATACACCCCAACCTTCAAAAGATTCCAAAAAGAAACTAGGCTAAAAAAAAAGTTATCACATGTTATAATTTTATTATTTTTCTTGTTCTCATCCATCAAATCAAGTACATTTCAAATGGAATGTTTGATGTGGATTCATCACTTGCTCCACAATATATTTCCAAATTTTGGATGCATTTGAAATCCTTTGGCATTAACCAAATAACAAATTTTCATTACATGTCAATAGAGTTTTGCTTTCATGTATTAATGAATGAGAAAGTACTTTGCCTCATATTTCACCACCATTTCATCAATGCACAAATCATGTTTTACATTCTAATATTGTTCACATAAGTCATTGTGAATTTGGAATAACCACCAAGAGGTTAGGGTCACTCCTATTAGTTATAATAGACTTGTTAACCAAATGTACATAGTATGCATTTAACAATGTCTTCAAATTTACAACATTTCATATAATTAACAATAATAAGAATGTGAAAAAAATCCATATACTTGGACCAATGTAGCTCAATATGTGTGATACCTTCTTGATAGCCATGATGATCAATATTGCTATGAAAATTTTAAGTTTAAACCCACATTAAGTAAAACTTAATGTACTTGATCCTCCACTTTGTCTATCCTCCTTTCAACTATTTGGTGGCATACATGTCAATCATGACACACAACTTGCTTAAAAATATGAGTAGGCCAAAACAATTAAGTTATCACAACGAGGTAAGAATTTGCTAAATCCTTTATCTTTACTTTTCTACATAACTTTTACATTTTACGTCTTAGAAGAGTCCACATGGAAGGTGCAATCAATTAATCCTCATATGGCATTTTTTTCATAGTTTGCAATGACATTTAGTCCAACCCTAATTCTTTTGTTGTAAGAACAAAATCTATATACATTTTTTTTTGGTTAGGTGACAACCACATACAATCTAACTTACCATCAACTTCAACATTTTCATTGGACAAGTTATGCACATGACTTGAATCTCCAACATATGTTTACAATTAAAAAACAAGATGGAGAGATGGGCATTCCCCAAATTTGGATGTCTAGAATAAAAATTTAATAGTCATCATGAATCTTCTATCTAACCAAAACCTCTACACAATCTAAACACCCCCTAGAAGCAAATTATAAAACATTGATAACCTTGTGAAGGTCATAGAATTCATTAACTACAATTCCCCAAAACTCCTTAGCTTTAAAACCTCCAATGAATTTTAGTTACATAATTAAACAATTTACACCAAGGCACATTACATGTTTCCCTTTCAACCCTAAATTAAAAACATGGAACATGAAGCTAATCACATTTATTGCATGGTGGGTTGTGGCATTGGAAATTGTGACAATGGATCACCTCTAGTGATCATAGTCTATGCCGCATGGATAAGAGTAGACATGGAAGGAAGCATTGACACCTACCATTCATGATAGATGAATGGAACAACATGTTGTTGCACCAATCTTGAAGTCTAGATTTCAACCCCACCATCATCAATGTGAATAGATTGTTTTATGCACATTCTTGTGGGACCAACAAAGTTGTGTAAAATTGAGTAATAGGTTGTGTGCCACTCTTGTCAAGTCAAAGCATCTCACCTACTCAATGGCAAGAAAAGGGAGATGTTTAATTTTAAAACTATAGATAGAGCTCCCACTTAGTAGTACTTGGGGGGATACAACCTTGGCGTGATGCAATGATGTTTAGAGGTTAATTGCCTAGTGTGACATGATGTGCAAGGTTGAGTACATTCCAAGACACTTCATAGCTTTTGGTGTCTTACCTAATTAGCATGATGATACACAAGGTTGAATCCATTTTAGGATACTAAAAGCTTTTGTGTTTTTCTTAGCTAACTAGCATGGTGATGTACAAAGTTGAACCCATTTGAGGACACGAATAGCTTTTGTGTCTTAGTGGCATGGTGGTGCAGAAGCTTGAGAGTTGAGTCCATTTATGATGAGAATAGGCTTTTATCTCACTCGGCTAGTATGGTGATTCCAAACCCAGAAAACCAGGAGTTCTCTGATTCTGAATATTCTACAATCCGATGATCATCAACACGATCGAATACTCACCCAACATGAGTAATAGACCAAGATATGGAAAACTAGTTGTTGGGAGAAATCGAAAAAGCCAGTGACCAAGACCACATGACCACACCAAGCAAAGTTACAAAACATGATAAACTATAAGAGAGAGTGGGAGTAAGCATCCATTTTTTTTCAAATAAAAAAGAAACCCAACATGACACAAAGTGATCTTCTGGTATGGGTCCCAGGTTCCAAGGTTTGATGTGCAGATCTACAGGTCCACAACCAAACTGCATGTAAATAAGGCTTTATTTATCCCCAGAACATGCTAGTCTTTGGACAATCCATACTATTGATGAAGACAAATGATTGGTGTCCCTCCCTAAGCAATCACACTATCTTGAGTCTGTTCAACTGCATCTCTCCATTATAATGATGAGTAGCATGGCTTGTACTATTGAACACATATTGCATTGTAGTTTTACAAGTATATGTGTTTTTGAAACTTAAAATAGGGGCAATCCACCAGGATGATCCCAGTATATCACTTCATAGCAAGAGGCCCCAATGAGAAGCAAGAAAATAAATGAAACACGGAAAAAAGACCTCTACTTTGTAGGTAGCAAGAGGACACAATGAGAAGAAGGTTTCAATATTTTCTGTGCACAAAGTTCTCATTGTGGGTGGGTTACACAGTATGTACAGTTCAATAGCCTTCCTACCATGAATGGACACAGTCATAGAAGGAACAATTTACACATTTGCACGAAACTCAGTTTCGGTGTTGGTTAAGACTATAAATACTACGGTGATATGCAAAAAGAGACTCAAGCTACTGATCCTCATTTTTCAGACTCTGTAGTATTGTTTGCATGCTTTGCAACTGAACTCTTAGTGCACTTAACTCAGAAACAGGAGCCCTATCTGTGAGCACTGTCTTACAGCAGAACAGTGACGACACAGAAGCACATCGATCTTCCTGAACCCATATCATGTGCTCACCAATCTTCGAACATGCGACTTGTGCTGATGCAATGGCTGCCTCCATTGCAGCTATGTCCTTGTCTCTTTTAGTAAGCACCTGGCTGGACAGCAGTGTGGCTGAGGGTTGAGTTTCTTTGCTGAGGCCTGTGTTGTCATTCTGGAACTCTTTGTCAGGACTAAGCACTTTGTCCAAGCTGCTGCTGCTGCTACCTGTCTCTCAAAAGAAAAAGCATCTTGTTGCTCAAAACTTTGACATGCACTCCTACTGTTCCTGTTGGAGTTCTCTGTAATAGACCTAGTCTGATTAAAGCAAACCAGCAGTTCACATGATAATCAGCAAAAAGACAGGAAATCAAATGGATAGGATGAGGTACTAAGAGGAGGATATCAGAGCTTTCAGCAAAATAGATGAAACTTTTGTCCCTTGATTATATTCCTGAAAAGGTCACTGCATTTTTGCAATGAACTCACCTGTATCACTGAATTGCTCTAAGTTAGGTTGAATAGTTGACAGGGGCAATTCAAGCAACTTCAGCAGTCCTGCGGCAATTTGTCTTGCAGCCTGGAATTCAGATTTAAAGAGCTCCACCACTCTTTCTAACTCCTGCCTTGTTGCACTGATTTCTACCTGCACATTTAAACACATAAACTCATCTCTAATCTGAGGTAAACCCTGCAAACAGGAAAACCTATCATTCATTCTAGCAGAAATTACCTTGTGAACTTTCACTGTTTGGCCATTGAACTTGAACCAATCCAATAGTAAACCAGAGAAATCACGGTAGAGCTGTATCTTACCGGATCTCTAACAGCAACCCGAAAACTTTCAGCAATCCATCGTCCCATCCATATACTTGGGTCCAGATCATCTTCTTGCTCCACCAAGGAAACTTCAACATCAAACCCATTTCTATCTGTGATGCTTGGGATTGTTGATGGTTTATGTGAAGTCATTGTTTGTTCATCCCCCATTTGATGAACAGGATCCTTGCTTGTGCCCATGCCTCTAAATTCTGTATCTCCAAAAGTATTTTGAGCAACATCAGTTTTAGCCCCAACTTCTACAGAGTCCAGATTATAGGTCTTCGAGCTAGCCAAAAATGGAGATTTCAAAGCCTGAAATCCTCCTATTTTCATCTGCCAGAACAATTACTCCTGTTAGGACAATGCAGCATGGGCTGAATGCAAAGCGAATTTCCCTTAACATCAGACAATGTGAAAAGTTACTGCATATAAGACAGAGAAAGTGAACAGATCTAGTAATACCACTACCACTAGATAAGGAACCTTTTTGCCTTCTTCAAAGATCCATGAGACAGGTACTCACAGTTACATTTTGTACAGGGATTGTATGGATTTGATTGTCTTCTTTTGTTAACACCTTGCTCCCCTGAGCCATAATCTGCAAGCATCCGAAGGTGATATACCAGCATCTATCTTCCCCCAAGGCAGAATACTCTTGCTGAGGACTTTCCATTGTTTCTTTCAAAGGGAAAAGCCAGTCCAGAAGCTGAATGTCTATGTCAATAGTATCAGGAATACCCATCTCCCATGACTGCTCTTCAGTACTGCTAGTTGGCATGTCACCTGCATCTCACCATTTGACAATATAACTTCTACAGAATATAGGCAAATGTCTCTTCTGCTCCTACACTAGATTCAGGGACAACTCATGCTGAGCTAAGGTGTCTCTCTAGACACTTATAAACAAACATCAAACCAGTGATATACAAGCAGAAAACCTCTAACATACCTATCTAGAAAGACGTTTGAAAATCACCCATTGGTGACATACCTCTCACTGCATCAGTAGATGTCTGGAAGCATTGCGTGAAAGGGCTATCAGCAAGTATTCTTATCATCTTCTTAACATCATCTCCTGGAGTGCCATTCGGTTTGAGCACATTGAGGCCATGCAGAAGAGCTTCCATATAACACATCCCACCCCCCATCCTCACCCCACTAACTTTCGCAACCACTTTCAACCTGTGGGTTCCAACTTGTTCTTTGTGGGTAATCACATCCTCCATTGTTATGTCTAGAAATGGTGGATGTGCAGAATAAGCTTCTCTCTGTGCAACCTCTCTTTGAGCTGACACCATGCTGCCCCTCTCCTCCCCAATCCAAATGACAGTACGCATGTCCTGGGAGAGTTGCTGGGATGCAGACCCTTCTTTCCTTTCAGGATGAGCTCCTACCACTTCTGAGTTGACCCATGAAGAAAAATCATTGGAAGAAATGGCATGTTTTTTTTTGGTCCCATATGTGACAGGGTTGGTCTGGGAGGACATAGCTGGAGCAGGAAGAGACAAGTCAATCTGGACATCCTCCCAGAGAACCTTGGATGTCACCTTCATTGCTCCAGCTAAAGTCTCATGAGCAACATTGAGGGTAAAATCCCAGCTCAAGATTTGAACCAATGGAGCACTGTGACCAGCTTGATCTCCGGGCATTGAATTGAATATCTTTAACTCCATTGTGCTCATAGTCAAAATAGCTGCACTGTTACCTGGTACCATTTCTATCAACTGAACTGCAGATCCCTGTCCGTGGAAGCCCATGAAGGAAGTACCAAGCTTTTCTCCAAAAGACTCAATCACTTTACAAAGGTATGTGTATAGCTCTAATACGAATAGAAACTGGCCCCATGAAACATTGGACACGCATCTTCTGCATGAAATGCCAAATCGTAAAGTACCACCTGGAGGAGGTTTGATCATCAATGGACGGCCATCAGCAGTTGCCATTGCAACTTCAATGTTGAGGTCAAACATCTGAACACACTGCCAGAGACCTCCGTCCCACTTAGCTTCAGTCATGCTCATGCTTTGCTGTGAGTCATCATCAGAACTCCCTGCCTCTAGAGCAATGCAAACTTGATTAGCTCGCATCATCCACCTTCACAGTTGGACAACATATTGTCTTAGTATGAATCAATCTCCTTACCTGAGACCTCGAGTAACAATAACAGACAAACAAGGTCCATCCAGATGCAATGTCTGATTTTGTACCTACTAGAAACACTGCAACAATTAACAGTACCTCAGACATGGATCCTGAGGTGTAGTAACATTCCTGGAATCATAGAAGCAGGTCCTAAACGGTGGAGGAATTTGGTGAACAATGACTACCTTAGTTGGCTTGAATCAACAGGCTGATCTTTCCACATTCTCTGGCAAGCAGAATCTTTCTCAAGGTTCAATGATCTGAAGTTCACAAATGGACTCTGTGCCATCATAACTCCCTCCACATGAAGAGTGGCTCCACTGAAAGAATCCACCTTCCCAGTTTCTATGTGCAATGCCTTCTTCTTCTTCTTCATAGGTACCATGAGATCAACCTCCTTGAGACTGAAGTACATTGCATGTAATGAGGTATCTGGTAAGACCACCCCTTGATCCACAGAAACTCCATCTGCTAAGAAGCATGCAATCTGAAGGCAGATCTCTTCTTGGAGGTTGATCTGTGCTTTTCAATTGCAGGACTGAAATGTTAGTACAGAAGAGACATAGCTCATGAAAAATGTCAGTACTATCCTCAGTCAAGCTGCAAGCTACAAGCATGTGCGGGTAAGCTTCAATTCATTCTAGAAATAAAACAAAAGATAGGGTGTATCAGCTTTGTGCTAACCTACAAACACCGACTGTAACATGCTGTAGCAAAATCACTAGCCATCATAACTTTTGCCACTATAACTTGTGTCCATCCAACATCACTACCTATTTTGGAATTACCTTCAAAGGTTGGCACTGAACAACTGTCTGTGATGCCAAAGTTGGTGCTGCAGGTGACGGTGTTGTCTGAGAGGAGTAAAGGCATAGCATTGGCACACTTTCACTTCTAGGAACCCACTCACTTTCAAGAGGATGCAACCTTGGCCATAACTTTTCATTAGCTGCCAATTACCAACAAAAATGTGATAGGTACAACATTAGATGTGGATCTACCAGCGGTATCGAGCATGGGTCAAAAGGAATTTTCCAACTGAGGAAGAAAGCTGGGCTTACCAAAGGAGGGAATAGGAGGCATAGTAGTGGGCCCAGATGTCTGCATGTTGGGCTGAATAAGAGTGCTTGATGGTTTCGAAAATGAATCCCTACAATTGTCACATGAGATCTTTAGATTGGCAACACAGGAAACTGACATATGGATTTCAGCAACACGCAATCAAGACCCATCCTGTCCTACTTCTCAACAAGAGGAAGACAAGGAAATCAAGGTGATTCTTGTTGTGAATTTCAGATCGATTGACGACTTCCCCAATTATTCAAATCTTTGACCTACAACCCTATAACACTGATCAAACAAAGAGAAAGCCTCGGGAATGCAAGCCTGGGCAGAATGGGGAGGTTACCTCATGAAGAAGTACAACAGTACAAATTGGGTCATTGTTTGTGTACTGTCCACATCACTTATGCTGGCCTGGAAACAGCAATTCCAAATCAGCACCAGTTGCCAGATCTTCAACTTAGATACTTGGCATTCCCACCTTATGTTGACTGATGAGGAATCAGAAGATAACCAGAACTAGCTGACACATACCCTCACATATTGCAATGATTGCATCAGAAGCTCCAGCTGAATTTCTGCATGCAAAAAGCTACAGCTAAGTTCAAATTATAATTTGCCGGAGTTTCTTTCAACTTGTATAACTGCCTCTATGAAGAGTAGTGCATTACTGAGATGTGTAAGTTACATATATAAGAACTGCATTTCCATAGGAAGTAATGCATCAAGGTGGATTCTCCTAGCTTGCACATGGAAAAAAACACATACAGTCTTCTTCTTCTTCTTCACTAAAAATTTCCCTTCTACAACAACTTACACTTACCAGTGTCTTTGATGCACAGAAAGATGTGATCAACTGTCACACCTAGAGATGTTCTAGACACATCCCCTGGCTACAGTCACAGACAAACTGGGTCAGTACTCTTTTCTGGTCAGTTGTGGCCTGAAAATCTTGAAAGCCACAGCTTTAAAGCTGAACATGTGAAGCACAATCAGCCCAACAAAGCTTATGATTGCACAGACTATACTGGTATTGTGCAGGAGGTACTAGTCATTCTACAAAATTAGAAATCACACCATATGGTATTACCTGAGTACCTCTGACCTTGGCATCGTTCCGGTTCATTGCAATGTATAATCCAGTCATGAATCGCAGTAGAGCACGCAAGCCTGCACTCCACACCCATTTGTCAGAAACCACCATATGAACAGAGCAGGTTGGACTTAAGACTCTCATCTGTCATGATAACTGCTCCTCTACTTCAAAAGATGCAACCCCAACAGTCTTTTCCAAGAAAAACGGAGGATTCACCTAGTTCACTCAATGAAGGACAGAGCATCTCTGGTACATGTAGCTGCACCTCAAGTCCAAGTGGATTATTCTGCTCTGTTCTCTTTATTGTGATCTGCAGAGAGCCACAAAGACTAACATATGAGAGTTTGAACACAGACACTTTGAACAGGGGACACAGTGATGAACCGAAGAAAGAATCAGAAAACTGACAGATGTTGAAAGCAATTTTGTGGGTGGTAGCCAGCTGTTCCAGAAGGGGAAAAAGAAGCACAAATACCAACTAAGTATATCATTTGGAGGGAACCTCAACAGTATATAAAGTGTGGTCTGAACTAACTATGAAATACAGTTCTATACCCGAAGCTAGACTCCTGCCTGAGATACATGCCTGAAGAAGATTTGTTATTGACCACAGCAATCAATGCATACTTTAGAAGGACTCCAGATATTGGCATATGTCCAATACAAGATAAAAGAAGGAATAGATGGATGCAAAAAAACAGTACATGGGCAGACCCTGAAACATTCTCCAGAAAGCTTTCACCATGCCAAGACATCTGGCCACCATTACTGGCCCATTCAGAACCATCCATACTAGGAGGCTCAGTCCACTGCCCAGATTTGTACATCTCAGTATGGGGAAGCAGGTAAATAGAAAGAGAGTCCCATTCAAGTTTCTGCAGCCAACAAATAATCAAATCGAACAAGTTAAAAGACGACAAATGGTAGAGTAGAGTGCTAAGGTTGAATTATGGAACCAAGGAATGACTTTTCTGGTTCAAATTGCAGAGAGAGCACATCTACTTTGTAACAAGATCTGTTCAGATGCCCCTTTTGACCATCAGGTCCCCAAGTGAATTCACCTTGAATACATAGATCGCTCTTTTATTGTTAGAAAACTCTCTTGCTTGGTTCAAGGGCACCACCTGATCCACCAAACAAGGGTCCTCAACAGCATCAGAGAGAGAGGTACCATTTCCATGTGTCATCCTCAATAGATGCCATCATCCGTGGACACCCCCAAGCTAGGATCAAAGATAACTACAAAAGAGAAAAAGAACCAGCCCTTTCTTAACAGCAACATATATTCTTGCACTGCATCTCAAACTCACAATGCATTAAGATTAGCAACAATGGCACAAGTCAAACAGATGCGAATGATGAGAAGGACCTATATAAGTAGACAGAAAGCAACAAACATGTGATGGGTACCCATCTTCACATACCTGCCAGTATTCATTTGTGGTGAAAAGATTCAAATTTCGCATGGTTATGGAGACAAATGAACCCCTGTGACATGCATAATCAGCAATATTCAGCTTGCCCAAAACTCAGATGAGTCAAACAGCAGTTGATTTTCATCAAGAGAAGAAGACAATGTCCACGACATACATGCAAGCAAGCAAGGATGAAATGCAATGCCAGCAGCAGTCCTGAAACTCCTGATTTACTTATGCTGGATTTCAGAACTAGCAAAATGCTCAGAGGCACCAATAAACAAAGCCACCTACCAGGTAGCTCCTCCTTCACCTTTTTTTCCAGCCTTGGTCTCCAGCAACATGTGCACTGTCTCCACATGCACTGTCATGCCATCTGCCAGCTGAACACTGTTCA
>Ga0209208_10009376_pt1 | contig 12873 bp, 12 predicted proteins | sample S1TSphfallax_3_FD_187694 | JGI IMG/M metagenome (GOLD analysis project Ga0209208, IMG submission 187694) | Host-associated microbial communities from peat moss isolated from Minnesota, USA - S1T2_Fd - Sphagnum fallax MG (SPAdes) (version 2) | ecosystem: Host-associated > Plants > Peat moss >...
TCAAAGAAAATGTGATTGTATGATTTTTAAATACTATATAACCTTAGATTAATCTAATTTTTTTTTCATGACCACAAGGTTTTAATAAAATTCAAAAAAATAATGAAAATATATTAATATTTGGACCTTACGTACTTGGTCATCACTTGTAATGTAGAGCAATGTGAAACTCAAATTTATAGCTTGACATATTTAACATTGACTCATAGGTTTGTTTTTGGACGTTCTCAGTGATAATTGATTTTTCATGTGAAAGTTAAGATTTCAAAAGATGTAACAATACATAACATTGCTTTAACATTGTGATAACATTTGACAATAACATGAATCCACTTCAACATAAAATACTAAACATTTTTTTTATATACATAGGCTTTTTGATTTTGTATTTTAAACGTTAATTTGACAAAGATTTAACTCAAAGTGCGAACCTTGCTTTATATCCATGAATATCTTAAGAACTTTAGATTCATAATTGTCTTCAAGAAAAGAGGAGAGATTTTATGTTTACTCCTTAATTTTTAATTGTCAATACTTGGTTTGCCCCTTTCCCAATATTCCTAGTTGGGAATAGAAATTTCAAAATCTAACACATCAGTTGTAGTTGCCACTTCATTGAGTTAGGGCCCATCCTTTTGATAAGAGCTTTTTTGTTTGTGGATGCTTGTTATAAATTTTTTTTGGTGAGTTATACAAGCTTTGGGCAACTTTGTGCAACATTTATGTGAAAGTTAGTAAGAAATTTTGTTGACCATGTTTTCAACATTTTGAAAATAGGAATTACATAAGGTGATGGAATGCCATTATTTTTTATTATCAAAGTTTGAAATTGTCCAAGATTTTAGTTTGCCTTTAAAAGGATGAAAATCAAGAGTTTTCTTTAAACTTTTCTTGAATGACCAAATTTGACCATCCATTATTCATTCATTTCAACTCCTTTTTCAATAGTTTGTTTTCCACATGACTCATATGCATGCCTTCTATCTACCACCAATTTTTTTATGATAAATGAAGCATGACATCTTGATCCAAGTTTCAAAAAACTTGCAATTTTGAAAATAGCCCAAAATAGAAAGTTTAAACTTTCAATTGTGCCAAAATTTTAATTCTCATCTAATTTTTATTTAAAAAATTTATTTTATCAAAACATTCAAACTTGAAGTCCTTTACAACTCATTGAATTAGAGTTTCAAAATTTGAACAATTTGCATGATTTTAGACACATTTGTGAAGAAGAAAGAAACATCATGACAAATTTATTGGGTTTCATAAGTTCGTACAAATTCTATGCAAAATTTAATTGTCATAGATTTGTAAAAAAATCAAATAGTTTTATACAAAATTATATCATGATAATTGCATAAATTTAGTTAAAATACAAATTAAACATATTTCGCATATAAGTAAAAAAGACACACCATTTACACACATATATAATTTTTGTATCATTTTTACATTTTGAAGTTTATAGATTTTGCACAAACATACTGTTTTATGATTTTGCACAAAATGTATTAAAATTTTGTGATATTGAAAGTTTGTGATGAAGAGATTTTTTTTTTGGATTGGGATTAGTTTGATTGAATGTCAATTAATGTTAAAAGTGACAAGAGTACAATACTTCCCACTATTTAAAAAGAAGAAGAAGCATAACCAAGAATATAAAAGGATTTCATTTCTTTTTCTACTTTTACCTCTAGTATGTACCTCAAATTTGCTTAAACTATTTTTTGGATGATCACCACTTTGGCTACATCACAAAATCCTTAAAAGAAACCCTAAGTATGCATAAGAACATGTGCCCTCCTATGCCTAGTGATCTATGTAGTTTAAGTTCATGATAACATTCGCCTTGTACTTGATGATGGGCATGAGGGCATTCCGAACATGTAGGGGCAGGACTAGGCTCCGGTCTCATCTTATGAGTCTTATTTTGGGAATGCCTCCAGGCAGGACTTTACCCTACTCTAAAGCCTATATTTTTCAAGGAATAACCACTACAATAGAAATGTTCATATTTGTAGAAAAAATATATTTTTGCTATCAGAGATTCCACCAAATGGATGGGATTCCAATTTTAGATGAAGAAGTTTTTGTATACAATAGAGTTATCCGGAAAGTCACCTTGTCTTCCTGTCTTTGGGCCTGCTTTCACCCCCTATCATGTCGTTGAGTGGTATTTGCAAAGTAAGGAAATTTTATTAAATCTCAGTATGAAATGCTGAAACTTAGCATTTAATGCACAAGGTTCGAGAGTAATTATAGTAGTTGTACAAGAAGGAGCACTGAAAATATATGTAGCAGCAATGGAGGCGCTCAGGAAACAGGAAAGACAGATGAAACTCAGTTGACCACCAAAATTGGTGGAAAAACTAGTTTGAGTTCCAGAAATTTTGCTTTGTAAAAATTTTCATTCCCAGTTACACGTTTGATGTCCTATTATGCGGCCATTCTCGCCCGCTAATCGCGTGACTTTACATATAACTCCAATTGAAAGAAGAAAACACAAACAAACAACAATCAAATCAGAATGAGAGAAGCTTGCATGTTTTGAAATGTAATTGGAACTTGTTGTCCAAGGAAAAATCAATGAGGCGTGCAAGGAAGGTATCAAAGCACACTGTCCCCAAACAAACAGAAGGATGGATGGATGGATGATGAAGGCTCCAACAAGAACTTTTTGGTAAGTTTTTACCCATTCATCCATCCATCCATCCATTAATTCATCTATTTGTGAAGTGATAATTGTCATCATCATCCTCCTTTCCTACTCTTCTTCCCAGTTGCTTCTTTCCTTTGATTGTTTGCAAAAGGAAAGCACAGCCCCTGAGCAAATAGAAAGAAATCGATAGATGATAAAAACCATAACAAGAAATTTTGGTTAGTTTTCAACTATTCATTCATTCATTCATCCATTGAGGAATTGATCATTATCTTCATCATCGAACCTCTTTTCTTCTTCACACATAATACTTTCTATATTGTTTGTCTAAAGATTTTCCATTCATCCATCCACTAGGGGAGTCATCATCATCCTCAAGCCTTTCCTCCTCTTCTTTCCAATTGCTTCTTTCCTTTGTGGTTTGTTTGCAGTTTTTGGATCATCATCTTCTCTTCTCCTTCTCTTCTCCAAGTCTTCTTCTTCGTCTTCGTCGTCCTCTTACTTCTTCCCTCAGCGTTTCCTTCTCTCTCCCTGTTGGGTTTTTTCTGTCCCCCCTCTTTTTGGGTCCTTTTTTCCAAGTTCCGTGGAAGTCTCTACTTTTTTTCTTTTTTCCTTTCACCGTTGTGAGGGTTTTTGTTTGTTTCTGGACGGCTTGATTAGCTTTGTCGGCGTTGTTCATAAATATATATTTTGCGGTGCAAAAGGTTTTCTCTATCAATTCGAAATTTTACTTTCAAAAGATTTGTAGTGCGGACGTCTTTCTCCGCAATCTCAATAAATAGGCTTTCATCATCCCTTTTCTGCTGCTGCAAGGGAAGCGGGGTTGTTCTTGGGAGCTTTAGGTCTTTTCATTTGGCTCTCTTTTGTGGTTGTTCATTTTTGGCAACATCACAATTTTTAGGTATTCTCACGAAACCCTAATTAGGTACCTTGATCCAATTGTGCGCAGAGTAGTGAATGAAAGGAGGAAGGCAACACACATGACGAGAAATAGCAAAAAAAATCTGGTGTTTGTTGGGGTTGTGAAAGATCGACTTGAAGTTCCTAAAAAGATGGTGAAGCAAATGCATGTGTTGATGACAGTTTGTTGCAGGTACCCTTTTTTCTTCCCTTTCCCAGACCCCAATCGACCTGCCACTGTTTCCCTTTCTTATTCATCGAAGAAAGTGAAGGGGTGAAGTTAGAGAGGAGAGGAGGCACAGCGCATCCACCAGAGATATAGGGTTTGAGCAGACTGGGAATTCCCAAGATGATGGCAGGAATGGAGGTGGATGATGGACCCACACGGGTTGGCGGCAAGAGAAATTACCCTAGGTCAGGAAACCCAGGAGGAGCAGGAGCCAGAAGTCATCATCCACAGATTTGTAGATATTGGCAAGAAGGCAGGTGTTTGAAGGGAGATGACTGCCAGTGGCTGCATCCTGGAAACCCAGGTACCACTGGACGAGGAACTTTTCTAGGGAATGGGAGGAGAGCAAGCAATGTGATTGACAACAGGAGTGATAATAGAGGGGGCTGGGGAACCACTGGAGAGGGAGGATTCTCGAGTGGGAGTAGTAGTCAAGGGAGGTCCAGGAATGTATCAGCTAGATGGGGGCGGCCGCGAAATGTTGTTGGCAGACCTAGCCAGAGAGATAGGGGTTACACTGATGGGAGTGGAGGAGGGCACACACAGCGGAGCACAAAGGGGAAGCCCTGCAATTTTTGGCTCAAGGGAAACTGTAACAGAGGTGATGATTGCATGTTTTTGCATGCACATACAACTGCACCGGATATCCAGATGATGACGCAGCTCATTGGCCATGAAAAGGTAGCATTTTGTCCTCAAGACAAGACATGGTTGTATAACCCTAGGTTGAGTTTGCAGGCAGTACAAAGTTACCGTGATTTTAAAGATGCCAATGCATTAGCTCCTCCTGGCTTTCAACCTCTTCACTTAGGTTTTTTGATTGTGTTTTGAATGGGTGGTTTGTGATGTCCTTATTGCAGGCAATTAGGGCAATAGAGATGCCACAAGGAGCTTCACAGCTTTATACTGGTAGCCAAGATGAATCAGTTCGTGTGTGGGACTGCACAACAGGCCAGGCAAGTTATTTTTCCTCTTGTTAACCATCCAATTGATGTTTTGGTATGCAAGCTGTGTTCATCAGAGGCCTTCAAAGATTCCCTGGTCCTGTGAGAACTATCAAGGAGGGTTTTAGTGGTGGAGCAATGATGTAGATCTGGCTGTAGTTCTTCCCAGGAGCTCTTACACTTCATGGATTGAACTTGTAGGTTTGAGTGGCAGATGTTTCAATTTTTTCAACACAGCTTAGTTTGGATCCTGCTCTCCTGATGTGATTGGAAGTGTTGAGCCACATCTGAGTGGGCAGGCCAAAGGCCATCTATTTGTTGATTTCAAGGCTAAGATTTAGCCCATGTGCTTTTCACTGTTCAAGGGTTGTGACATCTTATAAGCAGGTGGTAGGTTCCTGCTTTTTGCCATTGCAACACCAATTCTGTAGGTGTTTATGACTCTTGTGTCTATTTAAAGTACAGGCAGAAAAAAAGTAGCAGCTTCATTGTCTAATTTGCACCCATGTTCTGTTGTGTCTTCAGTGTACAAATGTGGTACAAATGGGAGGTGATGTGGGTGCATTGCTGAGTGCACCTGGATGGCTTTTCATAGGTCTGCCCAATGAGGTCCAGGTAATTGGCCTTGTCCTTTTAAGTTGAATTCACTCATCTCTAGCTGAGATTTTACACCAAAACACCCTCAGTGCTGTCTCTCTCATGATTTGCATGACAGACAGTTGAAACTACCCTCTCTGCTGTTCTTTTATTTGCCAAGGATGAGATGAGGTCTAGGGAGTCTCTGCAGCTTCAAGATACCAAAAGCTTCAGAGTATCTGGTGGCAGCAGTATATGCCCTAGATCAATCTGTGACCTTAATTGTACTTGGCTTTACTTGGAGTTTCTTTGATTTAGCAATAACTCAAGATTCAGAGGGCTTAAAACATTGACATTTTTTAAAAACATTATTAGCCACAATATGCAGGTATTGGCAGGTTCTCTGCATCATGTGGCTTCCAGTATTTCAGATTCTGCCAAATTTGGACATTTCAATAGTTCAAGACTAGTTCTCATTTTGTAGGAAGCCTTGTACACTGTGTTCTCTTTGTTTCTCATTTGGTTTCAGCGGCTGCAGACATGGAATGTGCAGACATCAGCACAACAGAGCTTGAGTGGGCCAAAGGGCCAAGTACATGCCCTGGCTGTCAGTGAAGATGGTCTGCTTTTTGCAGGCACTCAGGTATTTCTGTGTATTCTTATTGTATTCTTTAGCATTTCTTGATATTCAACATGGATGTTGCTTGCATCTGAAGTCTAAAAAACTCAGATAGTTGATCCTGTGAACTCAAAGAATGGAAGAAATCATTGTCTCAACCCATCCTTTATGCTTGTTTTTTTCAGGATGGCACAATACTGGAATGGAAGTTCAATGCATTAACCCACTCATTTGAGCCAGCAGCATCCTTGTCAGGCCACACTGGCCCTGTTATTACTCTTCTGTTTATTGGCAACCGCCTGTATACAGGTTCCATGGACAAAACAATCCGGGTTTGTAACATTGGCACTTACACCCCTGCTTTTTTCAGTGTCCATGCTTGTCCCTGAGTGTAATCTTCTTTTGTCACAAGAAGTCCATAGTTAGCAGTGTTATACTTGTCTGTCCAGTATTCAATAAACTATTTGTGTATTTTGGAAGTAGTGGGTCAGGTTCTTCTTGAAGGTCTTGTCACAAAGTTAATACCTTCACAGATGACATCTCTGATATTGGCTTATGTTATGAATTGCAGATATGGGATATAGCAAGTGGCCAGTGCATACAAACCCTCGAAGGGCACTCAGATGTTGTGATGGACCTCCTCTGCTGGGAACAGTTCCTGCTTTCTTGCTCTCTTGATGGCACTATCAGGGTAAGTTCTAGAGACATAATTAAATTCTTTCTCTGCTTCATAAAATGTTGATGTAGGATTGGAAGTTTGTCCATGATGTTGCTTATTTTCCTGGTTTTGATTTGACATGAAAATTGTGCTCATATTACAGGTGTGGGCGGCAAATGCAGCTGGTCAATTAGACACAACTTTCACACATCCTGAAGATGAAGGACAAGCTGAGCCTCGCAATGTATGCTTCTGTGTCATAAGATCTCACAGCCTTGGACCCATGAAACCATTCTTCACTCTTTTATTCAGAGTGAATTCCTGTGCAAGGGGGTTGAGACCAAGAGCATCTTTAATCAATTGCATTATAGTTTGATGTTTTGATATTGCTGGCCTACTTTGTTGTGAGTATGGAGATTTCTCAATTCCAATGACAATTATTTTGATATTGCAGGGTGCACTGAAAATGTGTGGTTGCAATGATGGAGCGGGGAAACCAGTACTGCTTGTTTCATACAATGACAACATTGTTCGCCTCTATGACCTTCCCACGTAGGAATTTTCACCACACAAACCTTGAAGCTGCTCTCAAAATCTAAGGGAGTTCTAGATCCTTCTGAAGGATGTGACATGGACTCTTGGTTATAAGAATATAAAGCACTCTGTTTTGACACTCATTCCACAGTAATTAGGACTACAATGACTGTTCCATATTTGTTTTTGCTTCCAGGTTTTCAGAAAGAGGGCAGCTCTTTTCAAGGGAGGAAGTAAGAGCTCTTCATGTGGGACCAGGTGGTCTGGTGTTTTCTGGAGACAGTTGTGGGACAGTCAAGGTCTGGCGATGGACAGGAGTCCAATTGGCAGCAGGTGGAGGTTAACCAATGGCACAAAGATTTAAAACTCTCCACCCACTGATGCCCTCAGCATGCATATGCTTCCATTCATGGGAAGCTGTGTACACAGATGCTACTCCTTTAGATTGGGGAACTAGTGATCTGTCTGGGATCCAAGAAGATGTACCCAGGTTGATAAAATCAGATCACACAAGTTTTGGTCACAAAAATTAATGTTTAGCTGCCTAAGTGTATTGAGCCTCAGTGGTGACTGTGTGCAACATTTTGGCTCTCTTCAGGCTGACCAGGGTGTCACAAAAAGGTTGGTACCCACATGTGTGCATTAATAAATTGCTGGGATGGTACAGCTAATGGGCCAGAGTTCCAATGACCAAGCGTGGTCAATCAATTTGAGAATTGCAAACTCAGAATTTTGTTTTCCAGTTTGCAACTGTGGCTGCTTGTGTAACAAAAGCTTTCAAAGTGCTCTGTGGGTTTGAGATCCAATGTCAAAAAATTTAGGTCTATTTGTGCCCTTTAGGGTTGTTACCAAAGCCTTGGTTCCACTTCTCCCGTACCTTTACATCACCTTTATGCATATTAAGTTGGAATCTCCAACAAAGACAGTTGACCTAAAATATGGCATCAATCTTTCTTGGTGGACATTTTTTGGTGGTTGCATTGTGCTTGACAAGATGTTGAAGCCATTCACAATGCTTTGTATGACCATTTGTCAGAATCAGGAGCTCTTCCTTGAACATGTATTTGACTGAGGAAGATGGGATCAATGTGCTTACCAGGGTGTAAGACCAGATATGTCAGCAAGGTTGAATCTCAAGATATAAACATTCCATATGTTGACTTTCTTCTACATCTCTCAAAGACACCATGAAGCCTTCTGAGGAGTGTACACAAAAGAACTCAGCTCTCAAAGACTGACACACAAAGAACCTCATGGATGTAGTGTGAATTTGTTCCTGTTCTCCAGGGTGGTTCACTGGGTTGCAGCTGATCATGGTCTTGGTCATAAAGTTCGCACACTTCTTTTGAGCAGCACCATCCAAGCACAAACACTTAGAACAATCTGTTTTCATTCTCTTGATGAACTGCACACTTGGACAACAGTAGTTAGTCCCTAGAAAAATCGAAGCATATATGCACAGACAACTGAATTTTGACTGGGAGTTCTGGATGTGAACACCTATATCATATCCATTTTCCACAACACCCAGTATCCACAGTTTTGACTTGCAAGCTACACACCCTATGTAGTAATCTATGAAACCTTCCAAAAATGCTCTTGGACAAAGCAAGGCACACTTTTCAGCACTACCTGCTTAGTCTTTAGTGGTGGCCCAGTCAATTTCACCAGCAACAACATAACAGTACCAAAAACACATGCATGTTTCCAAGGACATCTCCAAGACATCTCCATCTCCACATCAAGCAATCCCGGCAATAATGTTCCCTAAACTTTGATGTTCCCATTAATCAGACATACATTCCCTACGGGATTCCAACAAGAAGAACATTTCCATTGCTTTGGGTCTACAGATCTCCAAGTTTCACAGTCAAAAGATGCACAAAACCTTTTCACATGTAACAGTCCACAAACCAGTACAACTGACCATGAATCACAGTTTCTTTCTTTGAAGTAACTAGTAGTAGGGTAAACTCAATGCTTCAAATCTACAAGAAACCATCTGTCAACAACAAAAGAACGCATGCATCATAGAACAAACAATTAATGATGTAAAAGGGCAATGTGGTTGCCCATTCTTCCACAAGGGACTCAGTAGCCCTGAGGTTGCACAATTTGGTGACCAGTATATAGACCAGTCCCATTATAGCTAATTGGCTACCATGGGTGAATAGTGGATACCAAGGATGACCTAGACCCACAAACACTTGCAAGATGGCCATTAGTCCTAGTGACTCAGATTCATCAACGGAGCACCTTATTATGACTGCATTTATGGCAGTAACTGTTTGCATCATCTTGCTGAGTCCACAAATACATGCACTCTGGAAACCTCATTAACTTGATTTTCTTTTTCAGTAACGGTTCCAGTAGGTGCGGCGCCGAAACCAGTTGTAGTCAGGAAGATCCTGGGTAGGTCCCATGGCTGCAATGGCAACCTCCTGATCAGCTATGAAACGAGCTCCAACTCGCTTCACTGTGTTCTCATCAACAGCATCAATGCGTGCAAACAGCTCAGCCAGTGGCACTCGTCGCCCATATGTCAATATCTGCCGTCCAATGTCTTCTGCAACAGCACTTGTCCCATCCAGGTGAAGTAGCAAGGATGATTTCAACTGATTGCGAGCACGGGCCACATCATCTGGAGCAGCCCGATAGATCAGTCTTGTCAACTCATGCATGATGCAGTATGACAGGTCATCCACTGTACCTGGCTTTGCAACTGCATATATTCCAAAGAGTCCCGCATCAGTGTAGTTTGTGTTAAAAGCCATGACACTCTCTGCCAGATTGTTTGCTCCAATCTTCTGAGCCATCTCTGACCCTGCATGAACACCAACTATTGCATTCTTGTTCCACGAGCCTAACATTGTCTGCATGACCATCAAGGCTATAGAATCTGGGTCCGTCCATGCTGCACCCTTGAGAGCTATTGCAAAGTGGATCAAAGACTGATCATCATCCCGAATGCGAACCTCTGAGCCTGTGAAAATAGCTGGCTCCTGCTCTACAAGCTGTGCTGCAGTTGTCGGACTTGTTGAGAGGGACTGAAATGACTTCTCCGCAAGTGATACCAAATCCTCATGTTGCACAGCACCAGCTGCAGCAATAACCTGCAGGGCATGCCAACAAATCTCTATTGCACCCCTCAAAAGTCCAACAGAGTATATAAAGCCCTAACTGGTGGACCGGGTGATGCATTAACTATACAAAAAAATGCAGCAGGCACTCCTGCCAGAACAGCGGGCTTTACATTTTCTGTAATGCTTGCCATACTGGCAGGAATGCCTGCCATATGGGTTTTATGCAGCAGAAAGCCCTGGCAGCAGGGCAATACACCTGCTGACCTTGGGCCTCCATAGGCTAAACATAAATTCCTTGTTTAAACTGGAAGTTTACTACTCCAAATCCAAATCAGACAAGATTCCAAAAAACAATCTTCTTGTTCAAACCCTAAACTCGAGATATTCATCCTATGCCTTTGGGTTTATGAAAAGCAGGAACTACAACAAAGAGGAGAAAATTAAGAATGAGATTTAGCTAATACACTGTCAGCTTAAAGCCTGGATTTCCGGGGAAATAGGTACCATTCGTGGGGCTGTGTAGTGAGTACTGATGTACTCCTGCAAGTTCGCCCTGGTGATGGAACGAATGTTTGCAGCAGGCCCCAATATGGTGCGACCCAGAGGACTATACTGAAAGGCCGTAGCATGCAGATGGTCGAACATCACTTCCTCCACCTGTCCCTCCACCTCTTCCATCTCCCGCAGGATGACTTGCCGCTCCCGGGTGATCCGATCCTCATCGAAACGCGAGTTCTGCAGAATATCAGCTAGAATGTCCACAGCCAAAGGCAGATCCTTCTTCAATACCTTGGCGTAATAAGTAGTCTGCTCCCGGGAAGTGTACGCGTTCAGATGTCCCCCGATATTCTCCACCTCCTCCTCCAGCTGCCGCATGCTCCGTCTCTTTGTCCCCTTGAAGATCATATGCTCCAGGAAATGCGCCGTGCCGTTCGTGCTCGCGCTCTCAAAACGGCTGCCGGCATCAATCCACACCCCGACCGTGGCCGTCGCTGCGGAAAGATCTGACTCGCTTGCGACGCGCAGTCCATTAGGCAGCGTCGTAACCCTAGTCTCCGGCCTTCCCAACACCGCTGTGTGATCCACTGTGCTCGGTACCGGCGAGTTGTACCTTTGGAACCTCTCATCGGGCACCGCAAGAGCATGGCTCTGGCGTGCTGCTCCCACTCCAACAGCACGCCATAGCCGTCGTGTGTTGCGTAACTTGCTGCCCCAAACCCTGATCGCCATCGCCAACCTCTCTCGCGACAACGACGACAACAACAAATGGCCTCCTCCTCTGCTGCAGAGGTGATGCTCTGCTCTGGAAGAGCTTTGGAGAACAAACCAAAATTAATAACTATCATGTTCCACAACATGGATGAACAGAGACGTAACCCCATGGTCAATGAAATTGGCCCTTGTTCTGGGGGACAGATTACGTGGAATTACTAATAGCGGGCATCATTCTTGTGAATGATACATCTTCAACTTGGGTGCAAAGTGCGAACAATGTGGGTTTCTCATCCATCGACGACGATTTGTGCTCCATCTAAAATTAGGGTTAGGGTTTGGAGCTCTCTCTCTCTCCTCTCTCTCGCAGAGAGGAAACTCTCATGGAGCTTCCGGTTCCTTCTTCTCTCTAATTGATGCCGACGAGTTTGCCAGTTTTTTATTCGTAAGTTTTTTGCGGGATTCGTCGTTCGATGCTTCTGTCAAAGACGTAAACAGATGGCGGCTGTTGCTGATAAGTATCTTTTGTGTTTGTTTGGAGAGTCTGTAGGAGCAAGTGAAGCACAGGAAATGGAGTAAGTAAAGCTTGAGAAATGACTAGAGAGAAAATATGGACTTTCTTTGCCAACTCGATCGAGAGGTTGCAGATTCTGGATTTCATTATCAGGGAGAGTAGTATCGTGAACTCTTCTTTTTTATCGGGGGCATGAGCAAGCAATTGAGGCTGATGATGTTGTAGGAAGTTGTGGCTTTTCGCTACTAGTTTTGCATGCCATGGCTCGCTATAGGATTATACAAAATCACCTTCAGACTTGTCTGAATAACATTTATATCGTGAAACAACAACCATGGTCATGGACGCCTTAAGGGTTTTTATACCCCGAAACAGAAGTATAGGAATAAGAATCCACCGGGAGCTTGATGAGATTTTGGTGTTTGTTTTCACCCCGATGATTACCGGCAATGCAAGAAAAAGTAGTGGTCTGATTCTCCCATGCTGACCCTAATTTTGCTGCTGAGGGGTTCCTTGTTTCTTCCATGGATTTCAGCATGATACTGCTTCCTGATATGGAACTCCATTTGACCATTCCAACAAGCACCAGGCTTGATGATCCCTTGCCCTTGTGTCTACTCTTGAGCACGAGAGTGTGCTTCCTCTTATCATCATAGTGTTGAAAGAAGAGATTGATACTGAAGGTTTTTGGTTTGTGCGACAGGAGAACAATTAGCTGGGGGGCATGACCAAGTGGATCTCATACATGGAAGCAGTTTATAGTAAGGTTCAACACAGACAACCCTAAATCCTTAGCATTGTTCAGTGAGAGACCAAAGAGGTAGTTATGGAAACAGTGAGCACTATGGTTTCTCTGCAATCCATGATTTAATAGATGGTGTGAAGGATGTGAGATCCTTGGCAGTTGACACAGCTATCGGTGAATAGTATGAGATTGTGTTG
>Ga0209208_10009377_pt1 | contig 12873 bp, 14 predicted proteins | sample S1TSphfallax_3_FD_187694 | JGI IMG/M metagenome (GOLD analysis project Ga0209208, IMG submission 187694) | Host-associated microbial communities from peat moss isolated from Minnesota, USA - S1T2_Fd - Sphagnum fallax MG (SPAdes) (version 2) | ecosystem: Host-associated > Plants > Peat moss >...
GCATCCAAATAAACAAAAATACAAAAGTGAAAAGGAAACACTTTATTTTTATTATACAAAATAATAAAAAAAACACATTAAAATAAAAAATAAAAAAGATAAAAGTTTCTAAAAAAAACTAAAACATGAACTGGGTTTAAAGAAAACGGGGGACTTCACAGTGTCCGAAGGTCACAGGTACCCACTAGTTTCAATGAATCATCGCCATTTGGAATGTGGGGATATGGGTTATTTCTCACAATTGAATGGTTGGACAATGAATGGATGAATTAATGTATGGATAAATGGAATAAATGAATGGCCAATGGATGAATTAGAAATGAATGACCAAATGAATGGCCAATTGGAGGACTAGATGAATGGCCAACTAAGTGGATGAATGAACAATAGAATGAATGACCAAAATGAATGGCAAATGGATGAATGAAAAATGGATGACTAAATGAATGGCCAAGTGGGTGAATGAAAAATAGAATGAATGAATTGGACAAATGCACAATGGAGGAATGGAAAGTGGATTAAATGGACAATGGATGAATGAATAAATGGATGCACACTGGATGAAGGCAAAACCAGAAACACTCGAACTACCTGAACCTTGCCATCTCTCTCTCTCTCTCTTTCTCGGCTTGCGTTGTATTGCTTGTGTTGTGTTGCCAGGGGGAACAAACAGACATCTATCTCCATCTGCGTCTGTCACCCATCTACTGAAATCAAAAGAGGAAGAGGAGGAGAAGCACAAGAGGCCAACAAACGGATTGGAGAAGACGGGGGTTGTGGGGAGGGTGTTTGTGCAGGCGTAAGTGGGTCGTGACTTATGACCATGGCGAGGAGCAATGGGTTGTGGCCATTATTACCGATGGTTGGACTTTTTCTAGTTTATACCAGTGTGCATGCGATAGCCAAGTTGGATATCCACTTGTTGGACAACGGTGAGATTTTGATTTCTTTTGTGTTTTCCTACTTCTTCTATTTCCTCTTTTTTTAAGTGATTTATTTTTCTTTGTTATTTTTAGGTTTTATTTTTAATGATTGTGGGGTTTTTTCTTTCAACAAGAGGATTGTAAGCAGTTAATCTTGCAGAGCTCTCAGTTGTAGATTTAAAAGTCTATGGTGATTTTTGTGGTGCAAGCATCATGTATGGTTCTAGGGTTTGAGGCAAAACATTGTGGGGTTACATGTGGATGGTTTCTTGAAACCACTATTGCTGAATTGCTCATTCTCTATTGCTGTAACCCTAATTCTCAATTTTCTGCAACCTGGGTTGCTTTCTGAAATCAACCTCTGATGGTCAAGGAATCCACACATGCTTGAGGATGGACATCTTGCATTCAAGTTTTGGAACTGGGCATTAATCAAAGTTACCATGAAATTGATTATGATTTGTTTCGTGAATGGCATTTTGCATTTGAGATTTGGAGCAATGGATGTGAGGCTTATCTTGTCATTTTTGTTTTCTACATTAGTAGGATGGGGTTAGCAAATGGTAAAAGGGTTTTGTTCAAAGATCTTGGTTTTTAAATGTTGGGGAGGTGGGGGGGGCATATGATGTGCAGAGTGGAAGAAATTGGAGAATATGGAGAAGGTGCTGGCAGGGGCAGCACATCTTCCACTCCATTCACAGAAGATGATATTGAGAGCGATGGGTGAGGGTATTTCTACGATTGGTGAAGGGCGCTGCAACATATTTGGAGGTGCATCATCATGTGTTTCCATCCCATCTGATTCAGACTATGTGAAACAATGTCCAGAAGCTAACAAGGAGGTGGACTGTGCACTTCGGATGGCTGCATTTGAGCACATTGCTAAAGACCCAGAGATCCATTTTCGGGAGAAGTTGTCAAGTGAAGGTATGCTTTACTGTGTCTTTGCAAATGCTAGTGTTACAAGTGTTGATCAGCATTAACAGCATGAGTATTTCACCAATTTGTTATCTACAGCCCATTATGTGAGATTGGGAAACTAGTGGTCTCTTGAAATAGATGCAGGATTTCATTGCTGTGGAATCAATGTCTGTTGCTTTCCTGCCCCTTCTTGATACTTACACTTCCCTTCCTTCTGTAAGAGAGTGTGATAGCCATGCAGGAGACCATGTGCATGGACGTTTTAATTCCATGTTCAGTTAAACCCAAGCTAATCAAGGTACCATTGTTGGTTATGCTTCCTCTTGCTGAACCAGGATATCCAGAATGTGCTGATTGCTACAAACTTCTACACCAGTTTTGGTGTGCTCAAACTGTTCCAACATGTGGCATATTTGAGAAGGTCATTGATGAGATCCTGGTGAGTTTGAATGGTAAATCCAATGGTAATCATGTGGCACTTTGTGCAAGCCGTGCTTCTGTGTCTTTTTGCTAACTGTATCAGTGTGGATTATCTACAAATTGGACTGCTGTTGTTGAGCACAACATGAGAATGACCTGCTGTCAGGGAGATGTTTGGCAATTGTTTGTTGTCTCTTTGTCAACTGGGATTTGTGTGGTATGCAGCCCTTGATATCATCAGTGGCCTTAAGGAAGGAGAAACCATCGGTGGCACTCCAGGAAGCAGTGCCGCGGATGTTGCAGGCAGCTAGTTTGGGTCTCCCTTGTCGAGAGATGTGTGACACTATTACACAGACTTGTGGTTGTGGTAAGCCAACCACTTTCGGTCAGGTAGCCCTTACTCTTCCTTTTCCCCACCACAATCCAAGGCCCTTCAACCAAACCATATATTTTCAGGCATGATACCTATTGTGTGTTTGGATTCATTGTGCTTGCATTCTCTTTATCTGGAAGTTCCTAGCCCTCTCTAGTGATCTCAGAGCAGTAAATACAAGTGCTAGAAGGTTTGCCCTTGGAAATGACATTTTTGACCTTTTCCATGAGCAGGCAATGATCTCAATCCAGACTGGCAAACATCAAGAGATGTACAATACAAACATGTCAGTGTCAACTGCAAAGGACATTTTTGCTAAGATATGGGACAAGCCAGTGTGCGATCTTTTTGTGGACTCTGACATGCCAGGGTTCAGTGGAGTATGCACAGTACAAGAATCTTCAGGTAGCTGCTCATGGTGCTCTGGCAAGTCTGCACGACCAGGAATTGTTGATGAGCAAATTGTGGCACAAACAGCCCAGTGGTTTTCAGGCCTGATGCAGGTGATTGAGTCCACCCCCTTTTCTTACTTGGAACTCATTGCCAACACAAGAATGGAGATTTTTTTATACTCCTTTCTCATTTGCAGTCAGACTTTGTAGTGTCATTGATCCCAGCAGTGCCAGCCAACATCACGACTGAGTCTTCCTGTTGCTTCTGGAAACAAGACTGAAACTTAGGACGCAGATTTTGTATAATGGTTTGCCCATATTTTACTATATCTACACCCACCATTAGGAGCTGATGAAGTCAGTGGGTATCTTGGTGGATCATCACTGCTATTTGTGATGAAGGAGATGGTCTGTCACTTTGTGACTGACGCTCATAAGGTTGACTGCTAATTGTTGTGTTACCATAGAATTGTTGTTGTGGGTATTTCTCTGCAATTTCATAGATATGTCACAGATCTGAAAACATGGTCTTGCAGGGTGGGCTTGAGGAAATCTTAATCTCAGCAGGTGGGGAGCAGACTAAGACTGCCACTTTCTGGAGCTGGAAGCAAAATGGAGAAGCTGTGAAGAAGAAGTCCAGCGGGGGCCATTCAGGTGTATGGGCTGTCATTCTGATATTAATGTTGGTAGCGGCAGTTGCATTTGTTGCTGCAGTCAAATTTCACCAAAGCCAACACAGCCCATCTCAGTATGTGGATCTGAATAGCATGGGCTACACACCCCCGGTTCTGTAGTGGCTACTATCATTGCCCCATCACCAGACATGTGGTGGTTTGACATTGAAGCGACAAAGTTGAATAACATCACATGTGAATTTGATCAACTCACAAACTCAACCAGGCTCCTTTTTCACAGAGAAAGACCACCAGTGGGACATTTGTATTTTACACTCCAGGTTGCATACTATGTAAACTATCTATGCCTGGTAAGTGGCCATAAATTAAGATTGTTGATAGAAACTAATAGATTCACCAAATTGAACTGCTGGCCAGGGGCAATGTGCACATTTTTTAAGGCATTTTTGAGCTCTAATTTATTGGCTTTCTTTCTGCTGTTTTGACAGGTAAAAGTGTAGTCAATCATCAGCATTATTAAATACTCCCCATCATCTGAAAACAGGGGATCTCTCCTGTGTAAACAATTGTTAATTTAATTATACCCATGCGCAAGATCCCATGCACTCTTAACAAGTGGGCATAATATGTTGGGTTTTCCAGAAAATGGAGGTGTTTTGTTTTCTGAAAATCCCCACAGGATTTTGTGCTCTAGAAGTATGTACCTCCAAACACACTAAGGCAAATTTTGGAGGTTTTTACCAGAACAGTGGTTATGTATCAGAAAAAACCGGTTCTTTGATCTTTTGAGAATCGTGGCTGTGAGCCCTGAGAATCGCACTGATAACCTCTGGGGGTCTGTTCCTATTTTTGATAGTTGCCCAACGCCGCACGCACTGAGCAAATCTGGATTAGGGTTTTGACACGGCTCGAGTTACAAGAAACTCTCTCGCTTGTGTTGTTGTAGCACAAAACACGAAAAGGGCCAGCGCTTTCACAGCAGCGAAATGGTTCTAATTTCTGCAGTTGGAAGATGCGGCAGAAGAGTCGTGTGATCAGTTGTGAGATTTTTGGGCTAGGAAAACAAAATAGACAGACAGACTGACAGAAGGGGAGAAAGAATTCGTGAAGGAGAGAAATGGAGTATCGAAAGGATGAGAAGGTGTTGAGCTATGGTGATGTAGTGCTTCGGCGGTCCGACTTGGATCTATTGGAAGGACCATGCTATCTGAACGACCGACTCATAGAGTTTTACTTGCAATACTTGAGTGCCAAGTTTGCTGATAGTTGTTATGCCGCGACGCCATCATCCCCATTGCTGCTTGTGAGTCCGGCAATTACTTTCTGGCTACTGCACTGCCCGGATTCAGAATCCCTCGTCGCTTCTATCGCTCCTCTGCAATTGCAAGATCGTGAGGTTTTTCTCCCCTCTCCCGTCTGTTTTTAAATGGCATCTGAATCAGCAGCCTTAGCGACCTCAGTGTTCCCTGAGTCGTGCTAGGAATAGTTGCAAACTTAATGAACCCAATCTGACAGTGAGAGACAATCCTCTCTTATTAGGTCAAAACACAGGGACATAAAAATTTCTTTGGAATGTTGGCGCATGTTGCTGATTTCTTTTGATGAAGTATATAGTGTATGCTGGATGGCAGATGGTGATGTTTGCCTTGAATAACAATGAGGATGTGGAGATGGCAGAGGGTGGCTCACATTGGACCCTTCTTGTCTACATCAGGTTGGCCATTGCACAATTGTAAAGAATCGGTGGATTTTTTTCAGCTTAAATTCAGGATGATTATCCGATGATAGATTATACTTCTTTTCATGAAAGTCTTTTTGGGCTTTCATTCCTTTTGTTTTATTTACATGAGAAGGGTGTATCTTTAGACCCTTCCTGGATTTGAGGCACATGGCAAGAGGCTGGTAGGCTGATTGGAGGTTACTGAAAATCCAGGAAAGGATCTAAAGATAGACCCAATCCTTCACCTGTCTAAAGAAACGGGCAATTTTTTCTTACATTCAAACTGCAAAGCCAAATTTTTAAGAAAGAATTAAGTCTCAAAAAGACATACAGTGAAAAAAAGTACCTTCCAAATTGCAGAAGGTAATGTACAATCTTTCATCAGATAATTGTCCTGAATTTACACTGAAAAAAATTCCTGATTCTTTATAGCTTTGCAGTGCACATGCAAGAAAGAATTGTCCATTTCTTTATGCACATGAAGGTTCTATCTTTAGACCCTTCGTGGACTTTTGGCAACCTGTACTGGCCTCATGACAGGTGCCTCAAATCCAGGAAGGGTCTAAAGACATAGCCTTCTCCTGTGTTATATGATCAGAATTATTGCTTCCAATGCCTTGTGTTCAGGTTGTGCAGGTAGTGAGACATGGTACATACAACATTTGCATGTGCAGGTCACCACTGCTCAGTTTGTTTATAGCTGCTTATGGTGTGTGGATGCTGGATATGATGTAGGAAGGACAATGTTCTTCAGCATTATGATAGCATGGCAGGTTGCAATTGGAGGCAAGCACAAGAGCTTGCAAATAAACTGAAGCCTTTCATCTGTAAGTAGATAACCTGCCGCTTGTTCCATCATGGGAGAGGGGGAGGGGGAAACAGAGAGGCCAAGCAAGTAGTTTTGAGAAATGAAAGCTTCACCACAAATTGCAGTAATAGAGTTTGCTTCCCAGCAGAAGTTCATTAGTGCATGAGAATGTTGGGTTAGAGTTCTGGGCTACTCAACTGATTCTTGCATGGGGGTTATTGTGTCTGGCAGCATCAGGATCTATGCCACCAAAGCTAGTGGAGCAAACAACACCACAACAGCAGAACAGCTATGATTGTGGAGTTTATGTGATAGCGATTGCACAATTGTTGTGCAATGTCTTTGAGGATTCACATAAGTGTATCCCTGTACAGGATGTGGACATATTACTACGTACACAAGTGACCCCTTCTTTTGTTCATAAGATGCGCCGCAACATCCTTGAGCTTATCTCTCAATTGGTCAAGTAACACAACTCTGTGCCACAACCACCATTTTTAAACTGGTGCTGTTCATTTGTCCAAAATACATGAAACCTGTGAACAATATTCATGTCCATCCAACTGTTTTGGACTAGATGTTTAAAGACTGTACACTTAGTTATCTAACCAAGTTTTCTCCATGGAGCTTGGAATCTGATCCATGGTGTTGTCCGGCAGGATTGCAGTAAACTGCCAAACCCAACAAACTCTTGCTCAGGTCTTTCTAAAATGAAATTCTGAATATAGGTTTAGTGTGTGGAAATGAAACAGAGCTCTGAAGCGGAAGTCTGATGTTAGGCATTGTGCAAGTTCACATGACCAACAAAGGAAAAGGTGGACCCTAAAGCACTACTTTTCCTTAGTCTATTTGTCGAGGCTAGCAGATGGTATAGTTTCTCTGTACAGTTGTAAATTGATCAGCCCTAAAATTTAGCAAAGCTCAGAAGAACTAATCTTGATCAGTAATCCTGATGTATGCCTTTGCAGCCTAATGAGTTTTGGCCCATGATGCCCTTTAAATAAAAGAGCATATCTGTGCAGGCCTTGTTGAACTTTACTAAAAGTGGCTAGAATGATATGCTTCTGGTTTCAATGTGCAACCTGGAGTGAGACCTGGAAGATTATCACTTCTATTTCTAAAGATCCACCTTCACTACTCATTCAACATCCCTTAAATTAGTGCTGGAAGATGCCTGTTAACAAGTTTGCCACATATTGGCCTTCACAGTCTTTGTAACTGCAAATAAGATACTGTGCTTTAGGTGCCAGAAGAAAGTAAACATTGGTCTCCATTTGACCTTGAATGAAATAATGTGATATTAAAATACACTGTCTGCCTTTGCCCAAGAATTTATCTTGCCTGTACCTGATCATTTTCCAGGTGGAAAACCTCAATATGAGGCCAACGGCAGATTCTGTGAAATTGGATATATACACATGACACTGGTCACAAAAAAGGCTCTCCATACCTGCAACAGGTTATATCTCAGAATGACGTGCTTACGCATTTCTTCTCTCTTGACCTGTTTCTGTGATGTAGAAAGCCAGAGAGTTCAAGATCAGTTCCCTAATAAAAGGTCAAGCAACATGAATGTTCTTGAGAGCAAACAATTACAGTGGAACCACCTCTTTTCCTGCAACTACAGACATAAGAAGAGTGAGTTTTTCCTGAAGGGAGGCTCAACATGCATACCTGCATCTCAATTCCTCGCCATTTTCTTCCACCTACATCATCACCAGCAACCAGCCCAGGCCCCCACTTATCAAAAAATGTGTGAAACCCTCATAAACTAAAGTGACGAGGAACTTATGACCTTCTGCAAGTATCACATGAGAATGCCACATCAAATTTTGCCATATCTCCTTGCATTGCTCTTGCATCTAAATATCACCCAGCGTATGGTCCACAACTATGAAACAGTTGCAGCAGAAGTCTGTAAACTTTGCCATCATAAGGTTTGTGCCAAGTAACCACTTAGTTCTCTGGTTGGATTCTCACAGCTTACTAAATTATTGTCAAGAAGGGCTGATAGCTATCGAACAGGGGCTGTTTCAAGCAACCTCAGCAATGCAATGCTGAATTCTGAAGAATTCTTTGCTATCACAGCTTGCAAGCGGTTTGGTTGGGAATTACAAGCAATCTAACAGAAAGAATTTATATGCTTGGCATCATACCTTTTCATTTACACCTGGCTTGGAACCAGGAACCAAAAATAATTGTTTGCATGCAGTCACAGCAGCTGTTTGTCCAGAGTTGAGGATGGTGGTCAAGCGGAAAAGACAGGCGACCACATGATTATAAATACTGCATACAGAAAAGCACCCAGCTGATGATGACTTCAGATATTGGTTGCAAGAAGAGTAACAACAATAGAGTGGATGTCAGTGAAACTAGAAAGTAAAGGAGCCAGAGCAGGAGGAACAAACCTGAGTCGATGACGATTGCAGGCTGTAAAAAAGGCCATAAACCCATTGACAATGCTCCGGACTGCTCGGAAAACCTGCCCATATTTCACCCCATTCAGCAACAAGTAAAATAGGCATAGAGAATGATCAGCACATGTGCAATCACACTCACATTATATATATATAATGTATAACTTCAGGGAACTAAAACCAGTTTGCTGAAAAGAGTGCAATGAGTCAAGGTCATGCAAGTAGAGATGAGCATAAATCATATTAGCAACAAGAGAATACATTCAACATGTCATACACAATCATGCATTTTTCATAGCTGCAGAATCCAAAGCCCAAAGGTCAACTAACAATGGCTGAATCAGAAAGAAAACTGGGAAAGCATCCAGGGATTCTAGTTTCACATTGGTACGAAGCCTGACCATAAAATGAAAGATGCTGAAAGTAAATCTAATCTCTAGATGAATCCATAAGCGACTCACCTTTGAAAATATATCGTTCCACAGTGCACGCCACATGGATGGACCTGGGGTCACAGCTTTTGCACCCTGAAAGGTTGAAAAGCTGGGCATTGCACTTGCAAGAATGAGCTGCAGCATATCAATGATCCCATCCACCACACCAGCAGCCACACTAAGTAGCATGCGCATTGCCTGCACTGGGAGCCCCAGCAGTGCCCATGTTGCCACCAATAGTGGATACACTCCTGCACATTTTAATCCTCAGCATCAACATGGCAATAGCTTTATCCGAATCTAATAGGTCCAATGATGAATTGGAGCATTGATAAAGCTAGACATGTTAAGATGGAAAGGACAGCTTCACAGAACCAAAAATAAAATTCTGATCGATTGGAGCATTCCAAAAGGAAAAATAGCATCATGAGAACACTATTATTCCTTAGTACAGAATTTTTCAGCTCTGCAGCAGGTAGAAATGAGGAGCTGTGGGCACTCACCAAGGTTCCAAAGGGTGCTGACCAAGATATAGAAGGGCCACAGGAGAAAGCTGAAAATGCCAGTGACAGTGCTAAATGTGGTAAAGATCAAGGGCGAAATAAGATCCCCAAATGCTAAGATGCCTTCCAGCAGTGAAGTCCAGAGTGGTAAAAGAATGTCACCCAATAGTGTTAGTGGCTCTACAATTGGTCGCATAAGAAGTGATGTCAACTGCCTGAAAGCCCGCACTGTCATCAGAGCCCATTGGAAGGCCTTCTCAAAATTCTGCAGAACAAGCATTGTGCCTAGATACTTGAGCCGTGAAACCATCTCCCATCCTTCAATCCACTCAAAGAGAGGGCCACAGAGATGTGCTGCTGTAGCCTTTAGGACAGGCACATTCTTGTACAGATCATAAAACCCTATCAAGACTGTGACTACTGAGACCATATAGTAAATGGTTCCACAGAGTGGCCGCATCCATGGTCGGTACATGTGACAGAAGATAGGGTATGATTGCAGAAAAATAACCCATGAAGGTAGCCCTGATTCCAACATCTTTAGCAGCCGAGGGTCAGCTGTAATAATCTTTTTCAATTCAAATGGTAGCAAAGGTTCTGCAAACCTAAGAACAACTAGTGAATCCCTGAATGGTTCAGACTGGATATGTGAATCTGCAGATTCAAGCAGATAATGGTGTTTCAAAAATGATTTTTGTTGCAGTGCTGACCAATTGCATACTTCATCCTCAAGAATGCCAGGGCTGCAATACACACCTGGTGGTCGACCTGTGTCAAAACTGCTGCCACTGAAAACTGGCCATAACCCCCAGTCATTTCCAACCCTACCTCTATTCTCTGCAGATTTCAAATTACAGCAACATGCACCACCTTTCTTTTCATAGTTTTTGAAAGGCTCTTTTGCATACTCTTGCAGATGCAAAGTGCTCATACAATCTAGAATGTCATCTCTGATTTGATGTAATCCATTACTATTGTATATGGGCTCAGAACACCAATCACAGCCAGTCCAAGTATCTAGGCACTGACAGAAGAAAGTGCGGTCTGGAGAAGAAGGTGGTGTAACAAACTCAAGAGCCCTTCTCCCTGACTCGTTGCAGGTTCTCTCACCATGATCAACCTCCTCAGCAAATGGCATTCTCAGCCCTGTTCTGTCTCCAGCATCAGGATTTTCATCTGTAGTTGAGCTGCCATCCACACTCCAGCTGGTGGCACTGGTATCAGAAACACAGCTGCATCCCATTGCTGATTTATCACTTTGAAACCCTTCACCAAAGGACTCCTCTCCTGAAGCTTCAGCAGCTTGTATGCCATATTGGGAGATACGCCGACATCTTTCTAAAGCATAAAAGGTTTGAGCCTCCTCAAGACTGTCAAACTCCCGCTTGATCATTGTCTTAGCTTCCAGTGCAATGCAGGTATCTGCCTGCATCTCAGTCCAAACACATAGATGAGCAAAGCCAAGTAAGAGAGTCCATAATTGCTGTTAATGCAAAATTCGAACCCAAGGCCCAAGATCTTACCTGAAGCTCATTACTGTAATTGATGCCACGCACATCAGCCCACAAGATTTCAAATGTCACACATCCATGGAGTCCATGATAAGGCTTCTTTACATGAGCTAATGCCTTGCATTGGCATTGAAAGTAACGTTTCAAAGACAACCAGCCAGAGTCAGAGCTTTCATGTTGCTCTGGTATTGATCCTTTTCGCTGACTATTATCTCCTGTGAGAGTTGCTTTGCTGTGCAAATCCTCCCTGCTCAGCTGTCCACTGAACTTCTTCCTCTTTCTGTTTGCAAAAGGAGAAACCCTTGACTGCAAATCACAGTCAGCAAATCCTTCATTCCAAGGAATACAGATCTCACTCCCACCAGCAGCATACACAACTGCACTATTTCTTTCAGCAGTGCAGTCTGGAGTAAAATTATGAAAGAAAGGTGAGCCATCCAAATTCGAAGAATGTCAAATGAACTGGGGGGAATAAACTAGAACCTGTGTGAGCATGAGTTGCCACAGCTCTGCAGGTTTGGAGAGATTCTCCTTTGTTGTCCAAGGCTCATTGTCCACAAATAACACCAGCTTCAAGCTTTCATTTGCCATGAGCAGAAATAGCCTAGACACATAGGATTGCATATCTCTGCAAAAAACGTACCAGTTTGTTTTTTTCTTTCATTCAGATTCCAGTTCTATTTCTCTTATTGACACACACTCTCTGTCTCTGTCTCCTCAACACCTACACATACACAGACCATTAAATTCATCCTCTATTGCTGCAAAACGTAAGAAACTTGCCGATAGGAGCAAGAAACACCCCTGAACGATCACAAACCCGAAAAAAAAGGGGAATAACAAGAGGATTGGCACACATACCCGATTTGCAGTGTAGAGAGCACGTATAACATCTGGTGCTCATGCTGCGCCATACTGCTCCTCCTCCTCCTCCTGCTGTCCGTCCGTCCTTGGGGAAACGCTTGGCTCTTTTTTACACTGGCAACGAGAACGGCGCGAAGAAAGAATTGATGCCAACAGCAGCATCAGCAGCAGGAACCACAGCGCACTAGAAAAGAAACAAGGGTTGTGGGACGGAGAAGAAGAAGGGGAAAAGAAAGAAAGAAAGAAAGAAAGAAAGAAAAAAGGGAAGGGGGGGGGGAGACAGAGACAGAGAAAGACAAACAATAGTGACAGACAGAGCCCGAGGATTGCAACCGCCGCGATCACACCGTTCCGCTAATAGCCCTCTCCGCTTCCGCTTATTACTCCCCGACTCCAACCCGGTGTAGTAGTAGGCTATGCGATCTCCTCCTCCTCCTCCTCGTCTTCATCCCACCAAAAAACAAACCAGAGTACCTACCCCACTGTCAATACGCCGGAACACGAAATGATAAAAACAATCCACGAGATTATTATTATTATTATTACTCTTATCAAATCCACGGGACTACTACTCCCTTCCGCAAGCAACCTGGAACAGAGAAACTAAAGTCAACTCTGAAGCTGTCCTTTGTGCGAAAAAAATTCATTATTATTATCAATGCAACCGCAAAGCTGGGAAGCTTCATTTGCCAAAAATAAGCATCTGCAAAAGGAGTGCGAGGAGAGATGGTGGGGTTGTTGGTAAGATATTGTTTTGTAGCAGGTGGCAAGAAAGTGAAGTGGCGCCGACGAAGACGCTCACGATGAGCATTGACGCTGCTGCCTTGCCATTTGCTGCTGCTGTTGCGTTGTTGTTGCCGTTGTTGATGTTGGCCCCTCTGTCTGCCTGTGTCTCTGTCGTTCGTCGTCCTGCCTTTTTTTTTTCTTCTTCTTCTTCTTTTTTATTTCTTTG
>Ga0209208_10009378_pt1 | contig 12871 bp, 9 predicted proteins | sample S1TSphfallax_3_FD_187694 | JGI IMG/M metagenome (GOLD analysis project Ga0209208, IMG submission 187694) | Host-associated microbial communities from peat moss isolated from Minnesota, USA - S1T2_Fd - Sphagnum fallax MG (SPAdes) (version 2) | ecosystem: Host-associated > Plants > Peat moss >...
TGATAATTTTAAAGAATCAAATATAAAAATTTTTAAAATTTTAAAATAATTAAAGAATTGGAACTGACCTTTTTCAATAATTCACATAACCACACAACTTTAGTACCTAATTGTGGTAAACCCAAACCAAATGTTCACAAAAAATCTCACTTGGGTAAACCATCTTGTAAAAATTAGATAGATCTTATATATACATAGATAGGTATGACAATATGTGGTTAGGTGACGTAAGTAGATGCATGTAGATGGTTACTAGGTAGGAAAGGGCTAGTGGGCCAATAGGTAGATAATCAAAATAACAACTCAAATAATCAATGTGGTTAAAAAACAAGGGGAATCGAAGCCAATGAAAAAATGTTTCCTACCCACCCACCAACCATTTCATGGTGCATTACAAGTTGTTGGTCACTACCCACCACTAATATTATTATGGCAAAGTCCTTTTGTTCCTAACAGCTTGCGGTGGAAACTTTAGACATTAGTGCCAATTTTTTGATGTCCAAATGCCTAGGATTGATGGTTGAGAATTTTCTTTTGGTTGATCAACTATTAGTTGAAGGAGGGAGGGAGGTTGATTAAAAGGTGACAAAGTTGATTTCTATTGAGAGTGATTCATAAAGGGGGGGAAATTTTAGTGATGTGCAAATTGGTATTGTTTTGTACTCATTGTTTTTTAGCAGGGAATGTGACTCTAATCTTAGCATTTTTTACGTGCTCACAAAAGTTGAGCTCCATGTTTGGGAATGTACAATTGACATTATGACTATCTATTTTTTCATATATCTTTTGTCAACCTTTGGTTATGTTATGCTATAAGGAGGTCACCAAATTTCACATTTTTTTTCATCTTTCCTCTTAGGGGAATGACATAGCTGTTAAGGTAAAGTAAAAGCCTATCAATTGTTAGTTGAAAATCGTTTCCAATTAATGTTCACAAGATCACTTAAGAGTTTTTATGAGGTTGGTGATAGGTTTAGCCTTCATACGTAAAAGCAATTAGAAGACAATGAATCCTTACATGCTTTAAATTTTAAGAAAAATAAACATAGTTAAAAACTCAAGAGTGAATTTTATTCTCTATTATTCATTATAATTTGGAAAGAAATTGTCCCAATGAAACTAATTCCAAGTGTCAACATAAGCCAAAATATCATCTTAAGAAAATCCTAGTATAAAAATAGAATTATTATATCCTTAACCTACTATACTCTATAGTGAATCTAAACATAATATCCTTACATAGCAAGGCAAGGCCAAGAAGTTTACATTGCATTAGGTATTTAATATACACCACACCATTTATGTTATATCTCTCTAGGCAAATGACACTATTTCATAAATTTGATGAAAAAAACCCTTTGCACCATGCCTTGTGCAATTATTCCATAACACCTTTTTGTGGCATGGTTCCATTACATGAGAACCTTGCTTTATTGAGGACTTGTTCTTTCTACAAATATCAAGAAGGTGAAAGCCTGAAAGTTAAAGAAAAACAAAATCCAAATAGAGATTGGTGAAAAGTGAAAAATAAGAAATAGGTAAGATAAGGAAAGTCAAATGTTGGGTGATGTGAAATAGGGCTTGTAACTTATGACCTCTTGTTTCAACTTGCTTTTCACACATTCATTTTTTCACATTGATTTAAAGTTGAGGTCACAAGGTGAGAAAACAAGGAGTAGTTAAAAAAAAATGACCAAAAAATGAAAGATAGCTTAAGAATTGAATGAAGATTTTGCAAAGGTCAAGTTGTAAACATGCATTATTTCATCACATATTCATTTTTTCATAAAGGTGACAAAAAAAAGCACACAACACACACACATGAAAAAAAACAACAAATAGAAAATGAAAGCTCTCTTGTAGTTGGTGAGAGGTGATGGAAAAAAGAACACAAAACCCTTAACCAAATAGTTTTGAAGTTTTCACAATGCCTCCTTCTCCTTCACGTCTTTGGAAAACACAAACCATGACTAAAACAAAATTTTGAGTCTAGCATAAAATGCAAGAGGTGAGAAATTACTTGTCTTCTTTTATGTTAAAGGTTAGCCACTTTAGGCAAAAAAATGGTGACATATAACAAGTATGACAAGGTGCAATGAACTTTTTCTTGGTGGCAATCTTTTGGTAATCCTAAAATCAAGTAAACATCTTTTAGAATGTGCATGATAACTTTTTGAAACTTAAAAGTTTATTTTAAATCAAACTTCATTTTGATTCAATGATGGGATTGAGAGGATTGGGTACATTCAACATACATCCTATATATAACATGTAGTTTTTTTACAACCATAAGGTGGCATACTGGGTGACATGTTCCATTAACAAAAGGAAACCAAAATGGAGATAGTAAATTACGCCACCTTCAAGAATCTTCCCCTCTTTCATTCAGTTATTCAATAATAAATGTTTTTTGGCTTACCAAACACTAAAAAAACATGTTTTTGACCAAAATGCTTAAATGAAAGAAATAAATTTCAAAACAATTGGTGGAATATTTCTTCTTATATCATTTTCGTTTTTCACCTAAATTTTCATACAAGAATATCGCATATAACTTCATTTTGAAATTTATTTATTAGTTTTCATACTTTGTGGGGAGTATTATTTTGGTCCAAATATATCATCACATACAAAATATTATTCTTTTATTGAATACTTTTGAGAATTAAGTACATCAAGTTCCAAAAATTTTAAAAATTCCAAAGTTCACAATATTTTCATCAAATTTGGTGTACATATTTTGTTAAAATTTTGAAATGCAAAAAGTTGTACTTTGTGAGAACATTTTTGGGGGACTTTAATGTGTTTTTTCCCAAATCCACACATTTTATTCTTGAGGTCAAGTATGGTTATAAGTTCTTCAAAATGTAAATATTGGGTATGAAACAAAGATCAAGTACTCACTAGTTATGAATCAAGGTCTAGTGTTTGTGAATTTCACATCTAACGATGTGAAATGTCAACTTGATTGAATGCCCAATAAAGGTTGAAATGATTTTGGATACTTGACCCATGTTTATTATGATTTATGAATCACGATTTCAGTGTGAATGAAAATGAATTGAATTCATGTTGAGTTTCACCTTGGTTAATTATTTTGTAAAACTTAGGTTTTTTATGTACCAATGTTGGGTAGTTATTTGAATGATAAACAATATTAATGTTGGTCAATTATTGAATTTTGACCTTGTTAATCAGTTTAAATACTCATTATCTACAAATTGGTTATTGATTTTTTGATACTTAGTTAATAACCTAATTGGTTGGTATTGAAATTTCAAAATTTAAACGGCCAACCATTGTCATCATCTTTTTCATCAGCATGAACACAAGGTGCGTGTGTTTTCTTGCCCTAGAAACTAATGTATATTCTTACCTTGGAAATTAAAACACGGGTGTGTGGAAATTATAATTAAAAAAGGAAATTAAAATGTAAAATAGCCTAGAAATTAAAACAAAAAATTTACCAAAAACCATAACCTTTTAACCAAAAACCAAACCTAGTGTCCATGGAAATTAGAACTAGAAATGTTTTGTGAGCATTTACCCTAGGTGTGACCACACCAAAAAGAAAAAAAGCCTTTTACCCTAAAATCCAAGTAGAAAACTAGCAAAATATAGCAACAAGTTAAATGCAATGTTGGGCTTGACAAAATTATAGTATAATATGGTACAATGTCCAAGAGGAAAAAATATTAGATTTTGCAAACTATATCCATGTAATGATTAATGCTTGAAGTTACTTTAATGTTATTTTCGAAGGAAAATAACGAATGCAATGGGTAAATTCCCCTCTTGCAATCCAAAGTTCTAGGGTTTAAACATTTTCATTAAGAAATGAAATGGATGAAAAAAAATTGTCCTTATGTAATTTTTGAAAGTTAGTTGCCCAAGAACAACTTCTTCAAAAGAACCATGTTCCTTGGAGAGTAAAGGGCATAAGTTGCCTTGGGAGAAAGGGATTAAGTTATCTTAAAGGGCAACCATGTTCCTTTGGGGAGCAAAAAATTTAAGTTCCTTGGGGAACAATTGTGTTCTTAGGGGAGCAAGGGGATTAAGTTGCCCCATGGACATCATTGTTCCTTGGGGCAATTTAAACCCATTACTCCCCAAGGGTAAAAACATTATGATAGATTTTTTTGGATGTCCTAGTGGTGGTGTTTTTTAGGTGAGTGAAGTATTGTTGCATTGTATGGGAATTTATTTGAGAAAGTTACCAAAAGTGAAATGAAAAATTGAAACCTACACATTTTAATCTTTGAAACCCAAAAACAAAATTATCGAAAGAATAAATGTTTAATCCAAGGTGGACTTCACAAAGGATAATACATCCAATGTTTTTAGTCCAAACTATTTCAAAAGAATAATGAACATGGATTTTTTTTCTTCTAGTGGAGTTGGAAACTAAACCTACAACTTTTTACCACCACACATTGAAGTACCATAACACTTAAGATGAAAAAATCAAACAAGAAAAAATCTTTCAAACATTTCAAAATTTCACATTTATAAAGTCCATTTCGATGTCTAAATTGACTTTTTCAATGCTCATATTTTTATCGATTTAAAAGAAATGTTTAAATTATGGTGGTATAAACATGGAAATGGAAAAAAAAAATGTGAACTTCAACACCATTTAAATGTTTTTAAAAAAAAACAATAAATTCGGACTCTCAAAATAGACTTTGAATTGCCAATTTTGGTCTAGTGTAATGTGGTTTTACCCACGTGCCCAACACTCAAATAAACCTCACAACACTCTAAATAGAATTAAAAACCATGTTCTTAGAATTAAAAACTCTTCCTACGGGGTTTTAAATCACAGGCTCTTAGGAAAGCAAAAAAAAAGAGAATGTACAATATTATCCCCCATGCTAGGCTAATGGAATTTAGCTTCGAGCAATGAAATATTCGCCTGAGATAAGGAGATGATAAAAGTATGGCCCTTTTGATATTCCATACCAAGGCCGGGCTCCAGGCTTATGCCGTCTTGGATAAACTTTGCCATGATGACAATCTTGACTTGGGTTATACCATAGTCCCTTGGCTATTTCAACACAAGTCCGCGGAATAATGAATTAGTTTTGAAAAATTCATTTCAACAAATAGAATACTCCTAAATGTTCACTATTATACTTCAAAATAATTTTTGATTTGGAAGAAATAAAATTTGAAAATTCCAACATTTCTTAAAATAATATAATTAATGTCGAATTGGCCAAGTTAATAGGGTAATAACAAGCATCACAAGTAATGTGCCAAATTGCAAAAACTCCAAGTTCTTAGAATTTGTCGCCCATCAGAATAGTGAGAACTCAGGTAGAATAGGGGTGGTTTGGGGGGGGGGGGAGGTTTCAGCGTCCCGCCACCAAATTTGCAAGTACCCGAAATCTGACCACATCTGACAGTCATATGTTACCCATTCACAAGTTGTCATAGACAATTGATTGCAGCCTGAATAGTGGGATCGAGGCGTCCGTCCGTTGAACGCATGAGGAAGAGTGACAGTCTGAGTGCAACAATGGGCCCAGTTGCCAATTGCCTGACTAGCCCAACTGTAAAGATTACATTTATGGACTCAGAAATTTCAATACATTAGATCTTGGGTAAGACCCATTTCCTCAATGGGGAATCTTTACTTGGCTACAAGTTTAAAAAGAACCCCCAAATACAATAACACAAAAATTGCAAGGGCCCGAAATCTGGGAAAATATTAAACAGGCCACAGGAAATGAATGCAGTCAGTACAAAACTACTGCTGCGATTTTTTCCTCCAGTCTGCCTATTTGCCCGGTTTATTTTAATTTGATATGCCGAGGCATGTTTCGACTCCATGTTCTCCACGTTATGAACACACTAGGGGTTTAAGGAAGTATGTTACATATTACTTGGCATGTTATGTGAGGTTACAAGTGCAAAACATGCCGTAGTTTATGAGGTCACGAGTACAAAACATGCCTGGGTGTCACTTGAGAAAATATGGATGGGGCCAATGGGCAGACTAGAGGAAAAAATTGTAGCAGCACTTTTGTACAGACTGCATTCATTTCCTTTGGCCTGTTTAATATTTTCCTGAAATCTGACCCCATCTGACAGTCACTCATGTGTGAAAAACGTTCATACCATTCACCAGTTGTCATACATAATTGAATTGCAGCCCAAATAATGGAATCGAGACCTCCTTTCACGCTGTGGGGTGCAAGAAACAGTAACGCAAAAGTCGGTAGAGTTGAATTCTCACTTTCCTTCCAGACAAGTCTATTGAGCCCTGCGTTTACGTTCGATGCTTTAGAGGTCATAGTAAGCTCGGTTCTTTGCATTGTGAGGATGTAAGTGAAGAAGAGAAGGACGCAAAGAGTGTCGTAGGTTGGCAAGTCTTGCAAAGCTTGTTTTGTACTTGTGGCAGCCCTGTAGCCTGCATACCATTTGCATGGCTTGTATCAGTCTTTACACTTGAACCAGCTGTTGCGATCTGTGTCTTTGGGTGAAAGACATGGACCTACCTGCTGTCCAGGTGAGGGTTATCAGAGAAGTAAACGACCTTGAAGAACTGATAGCTGAACTCACGTCAGCATCCTGTACGTTAGAGGCGCTGAAGGTGGAAGAAGAGCATGGTCGTGTTAAACCTTTTGCAATCGTCGAAGATGCTGAGATTCGAAAACGATTTGCAAGTGCTCTTGGTGCAAGCAAAACTTTGAAATCACTTGATGTAGCGTTTTGCTTTGACATGTTGAAGGTGGACGACCTCTGCACGCTTTTGCAATCTAATGACGTCCTAAAAAGTTTGAGGGTCTGCAGCCGGTTTGCGGAGTCGCGTCCTGTAGCAGGTCGATACACAAGCTTGAGGGTGATGCTAGAGCGAAATTCCACATTGAAACGGTTGGGTATTGCTTATTTACCCGGGCATGGGGTTTGGGACCTGACTGAACTTGCAGGTGTCTTGGGATCGCAAAGCCTGTTGGAACAATTAAGTATAGAGTTGCATACTTCTGGAGACATTAAATGTCTGGGGAAAATCTTCGAAATGCTTGCAGTGAACACCAACTTGAGGTGCCTGGAGCTAACATGCGACAGCCACGTACACTTCAACTATCGTACAATCTTCGACGGAGTGGGCAATGCATTATCAGCCGTCTTCTCGCGCAATGAGGGTTCCGACCACCAAGCAAATGAAACGCTCACAAGACTAGTTCTTCCTGTCTTCTTCGTCCCCACTATGGCAAATATTCTTCGTTCAAATCAGGCGATACGGGAGTTGGTTCTCACTGAAATGGGTCATTTGGCATTCCTTTCAGACGGAATCGTAAATTTGTTTGAAGCACTTGAACAAAATTATACGCTCAGATTGCTTGACTTGTCCGGGTGGGCTCGTGTCAACCAGCACCAAGATGTGTATGAAGCAATTCTAAACTGCTTGGAAACCAAACCTTGGCTACATCTGAACTTGCAGCACACTCCATTGTCAGAAAGTGCGTCTAGGTTCACTACCATTCAGCAGAAGTTGCAACAGAATGCGAAATTTCGGGAAGCCTTTGGGAATTGGAATCCACAATTGGTCAATCCCACAGGTGCCAGAGTTTTCCTTTGTGGCTCTCCAAGAGCAGGCAAGTGTCGCTCACATCTACCCTAGGTCATGTCTCACATTATATTTTTTCAACAAATTTTGACCAGCAAGGCTGGATATTGACTGAGTTGCCATGGAGAGGCCATTCTATTAGATATCCATTTCTTTTTCTTTTTACTTGCCCAGTTATGTTCAGGAAATCGTCTCTATGCCATACGAGTGGCAACTATGTTGAAAAATTGAGCATAACTTGGGATCTTTTTACAGGGAAAACGGCATTGCGACAATCATTGATGCGAAGTAATGCTCTAAACCATTCAAGGCATGTAGCTTGTATGCCCCTTTTTTCACTCAACACATCTTGGGCACAATATCGAAACAAGGGCATTTTGTTTCATCGAAACCAAGACGAACGCACCAGAGGCATTGAAATCTCTGTGGTGAAGGATAGAGATATTGTTGTGTCCATATGGGATCTTGCAGGGCAAGAGGAGTACCACGCCTTCCACGATTATATGATGCCCAACTTTGGTCATGGTGTCAATCCTTGTTCTTTCTTGTTCTTATTTGACCCTACAAGGGAGATGCATGTGGGTGAAAGAAATCGATCCCGCAAGGAGCCCAAAGTGCTCAAGGAAGAACTTATTTATTGGCTCCAATTCATAGCATCAAACACTCCAACATCAATTGCTTTCCCACCTCAACTGACTGTCATCTTGACACATGCTGATGAAGACCTACATGGTGGCCTTGTTGAGTGGGCAGAACAAGTTGTTCAAAATGCACGAGCAACATTCAAAGATATTGTGAACATTTCTCCTGATATTTATGCATTAAATGCTCGATCTACAAATGATGTGCGACCAGTCCTTGATTTTGTGTTGGAAAACTCGCAACAATTGTTGAAGAGGATGCCAAAGGTATTTGCTCAGTGTGCAATCATGCGCTGTGCACTTGCTAATCGAGCTAAAGATTGTTTGATAAAATGGAACACCTTTTGTGACCTTTGCAATCAAGAAGTGCCAACTCTAACCCAAGGAAGGGATGAACAAGAACGTGTTGAACCTAATGTTGTGTTGAAGAGGCAGAAAGCAATAGCTGCAAATTTACATGAGACAGGAGATATAATATATTTTGAAGGTTTGGATTTTGTTGTTGTGAATCCAAACTGGTTCTGTCATGATGTAATGGGTTTTCTCATCAATTTTAGAGACACCCCTCATGAGATTGACAATGGGTTTGCCCCGAAATCTTACATGGAGCGTATATTGGCACAATCTTTTTCAAGGGCCATTAGAAATGCTCCCTCCAAAGGGGGTATCCATCTTCAGCCTAATGATCTCATGCGCTTGATGCTTAATTTGGACATTTGTTATGAACGAGATCCTGGTAACTTGGATGCTGGCATTTACATTCCAACCCTATTGGATGCTAATATTTCTATTCTGGAGAGAAAAAATATTGTTGAAGGCAGCCGTGAATTGGCATGGCCTCCTTCTCAAGAACAAAATCCAAACCTGGGTTTTTCTTGGTCGTAGGCTTGAATGCAAGGATCACATTCGAACCTTCCTCACTCCAGGATTCTTCCCTCGACTCCAAGTAAGGCTTCAACACGCTTGCACATTATTTAAAATGATTTAATTGGCCAAATTTGTGTTTTTTCAAAATAACAATTCATTAAGAAACTTGTTCAATGTGTGTTAATGTTTGTAATTTTGTCAATGGATGGCAAGGATTTTGTTGTTAGTGGTATGATGACATTGCAAGTAAAAAGAATAGCGAAAAATTCAAAAATTGATGCCAAATGTTGATTTATGTTTTTCTGGGAAGGTGGCATTGCACAACTCATTCATCAGAGATGGTGTATTAAGTGCGGATTTCAATCTTGACAAGGGTTTGATCATTCTCAGCTTCAAGGGCATTGATGTCTTTGTGGAAAGTAGTGGTGATGCCGGCTACTACATTGATGTGTTAGTTCGCTCTTCTTGGAACCATGACAAGACTATGGAGATCATTGAGAAAGACATCGTGACAGTCATACATGAAACCACTCATAAATATCGAGGTGTTTGGCTTGTTCAAAGCATATTACGGCCGCAATGTGTGCAACAATTGACTTTGTTGAAATATAGGTGTGTTTTGCATTTACACTTTGTTAGTTAATCTTATCAAATTTATCGTAACCTTTTGTTTGTCACAAATTCATATAGTTGTCCATTATATTCAAACGTGGTAACAACTCATAATGTGATCATGGAAAATATTTTTATTTTTGACTATTAATTACATGAAATTTTGCATCATTATATGCCCATTATTATTTTTGGTTAATGTCAACATGAGCCATTGAATAACATTACTTATTCTTCAAAAACAACTGTTACAAATATAATGTATTAATTGTTCAAATTTTTGGCGTTGGAAAAACGTTTGTTGAGAAATGGTTTGTAAAATGAAAAATAGAGAATTCAAAATCTTATTAAGCAAAAAAACATTCGCAAGAAGAAAGCAAATAAAATATATGTTTTAAACTTGTATATATAATTTGTAATGTTGCGATTTATGATAATTTCATTGGATACTAAATAAAAGCTTTCTAAGAAGCCTTGAGAGGAAATAATTTGTCATTTCAAAGTTGCATGTGATCTCATGTCCTCATTGGATTATTGTGGTGGACTACTCAGGAAAAATCAAGTGGTGGCAATGGAAAATTTGAAACAAGAACTATTCATTCTTGGCTGTGATGATGTTATGAAGCACTGCCACACTTGGAGTCGTGTGGTGGGACAAAGGACAAATGGCCAAGAAATAGTTGTCCTTGAGAGAAGCTTTGATCCAATTGTCAAGTTGCTAGGGGAGAAAGAAACAACTGCTTTTATGGAATGGCGGAGATCCCAATTGGAAGAAGTTTCTTCTATGTTCAAGCATGTTGGAGAGTCAACCACCAAAGACCTTGAGGAGGTTGGAGAGTCAACCACCAAAGATCGTGAGGAGGATGTAGCCTCTTCTAGCAATTTTCATCCGCATTCTAATGTTTTGAGACGCACTTCATCAGGTTTTCATGACTCCACCTTGGCAAACATTGAAGCCAGTATGAAGTATTTAAAGGAACTTCTAGAAGCTCTTGAGAATAGAATTATCAAAAATCAGGAAGTTGTTGGGGGAAGAATAATTGAAGCATTCAAAGAAGAATTTGCACAAATGAAAAAGGTTGAAAATGAGCTGCAACAGGAGTTGAGCAGGAAATTGGATGCCTTGATGGTGTTCACAGTGCAATTGCAGCAACGAAGATTCCCACGGATTGTTTATTTCGTCCAAAAGGAGGACACAACTGCACTTGAAAAATTGCTAACTTGTGACATCGTACCTGGGCTGCACAGTGCACGATTGCGCTTGATGTGTGAGCACATCCATGGATTTCATGATGTGAAGGGACAAAAGGGGTTGAATGTGAAGCTTGAAAGTGAGACATTCCACAAGATCCGACCTCTTCTTGAGAAAGGGTTGCAAGTATTATCCATTCTTCTGAAGGTTGGAGCACAACTTACAGCTGGGCTTGCTTCACAAGTTCCCATGTTGACACTTGGCTCTGGGATTCTTGGTGCAGCTTCCCAAGTACTTCCAGACCGGCTTGCTACCACAAGCTATAATCCAACCAATGGATCAAGTAAACATCATCAGGAAGTTGCTGACAAATGGTTGGTGGATATCCTGAAGAGTGTCCCTGACATTGGAGAAACTTTTGATTTGCACAAGGTTACGTATTTTGGACAACACCAGGGCCAAGTGGCATGGGTGTGTGGCATGCATAAGGAATTGGGATTGAGAAGCAAGTCCCTTGATTTAATTAGTGAGGACACTGTTGACACAACTTCTATGTGAAAGCAAGACCTGACATGAGGTTTACAACATGCTGGCTCTCACTGTTGTATTATTAGAACTTGGATGTGGTCAAGAACATTACACACAGAGCGAAGTAGTGTGAAACTGTTCTTTCTTGCCCATACTGTTGCTTCCATTGTAAATTTGGGGCTACAAGGAGTGATAGATTATATTTTAGCATACATGGAACACTTCAGGTAGTGGAGGTTCTGTGTTGATAGTAGACTCCATATAATGACACTTGTATTATTTGTTTGCCACACTACTTGACTGTCCCCTTATGAACTGACCCTGGGAACCAAAAATCATGGTAAGTGGTCGAGAAACAGTTTTCTGTTGGCTTGCAGTTCCCAAGCTAACCATGGTGGTTAGCTCAGTTGTTTTTTTTTTTAAACCTATCTACTAACAACCCACAAGCAGGTTGTTAGTAGGTAGGTAGTAAAAGCAGCCTTGAAATATGTTAAAACCATTTACTTACCTAGTAGTTACCTATTTTCCTACCTACCTACCTATGTGTGAAACCTATTTCCTACAGAAAATTGGTTACTAAGGTGAAACCTGAGTTGAGGTGGATGAGGTTCATCCACAACTGAGTAAGAATGGGCATCCAGTGGATGATATATTGGTGGGTGCTGGTTCATCGTGGCCGTGCTTTTTGTTATGGTTTGTTGGATGATAAATATATATTGGTCTACAAGTATGAGCAACAAATTTGTGCTACAAGCCTAATGTGAGAAAGACCTAGATTAGTGGTGGTATTGCCTTAACCAAGAGCTGACAGAGTGGTCGGTAGTGTAGGTAATGCAAAAGCTCAAAGCAAAAGATAGTTTCAGTAAAGAGCTGATGAATGCTATTCAAAATTTGCAGTTGCAACTTACTTACTGCTTTATGTCTCTGCCCCTTTTTGGGTCTTACTTTCAAACATAGAACTAACTAGTTAGTTCATAAAGGACTTCCAAAAATAGCCAAAAAACCATTTGGTTTGGCCTTCCGATGCTACTAGTAGTAGCCTCCATAGGGTTTGGGGTAGAAATGCCTTACATGGTGCCACATTTGCAACATTTCTTTAGGGTTTTTGGTGAGGGGTTTTCAGGGTTTAGTTAGGGCTGTCTCTTCTAAGATTTCCCCTCATTTTCTGTGCTTTTTTTCTAGCATGGGCATGGCTTCCAAGATGGGCAACATGAAGGGGAATTTGTTTTTTAAAGTGGGTTTGTATTTCGAACGTGGAAGGCTAGAAAGAAGAAGGGCCCTGAAATTAAATGTGCAAGAGAAAAATAATGGCATTTTGGGAATATGACCTACGTGTTTTGCAATTATCTTTGTCATGGTTGCCATTCTTTTGTCAAAAAAGTTAACCAACTATTTTCTTAAATCCTGATGAATAAATACATATCCATTTTAGAAGCTCGTACAGACCAATCGATC
>Ga0209208_10009380_pt1 | contig 12870 bp, 9 predicted proteins | sample S1TSphfallax_3_FD_187694 | JGI IMG/M metagenome (GOLD analysis project Ga0209208, IMG submission 187694) | Host-associated microbial communities from peat moss isolated from Minnesota, USA - S1T2_Fd - Sphagnum fallax MG (SPAdes) (version 2) | ecosystem: Host-associated > Plants > Peat moss >...
TTTCAATTATTATTCATAATTATTCAAATAAATAAACAATTTACAAGGGGGAATTTGGGAGAAAATGTAATGAAAAAATCAAGTATTAATTAAAATTTTGACACTATTATCAAAATTATAAAAAATAAATCATAATAATTAACTAAATGTACATGCTAATCTTGAATTACTCAGATTCCATGATTCAATTCCTATTTGCGATGAATCAATTGAATGCATATATATGTCCAGATTAAATTAACCCCAAATTAAACCATCTATTTATTTATTTATGATCAAATGACGTGAGTAAAATGAAATAAGAAAATAAAGTGACTTCTTTTAATTGAATAAAAAATAAAACAAAAATAATGTACATCTCATTTAAATTTGAACCAAGTAAATTTTTTATTTATTTATAGAATTATAGTAAAATCCATTGGTAGTACAAAAACATTGTAACATTGAATTCAAAAAAATAAAAAAATGATGTAAGATTGAAGGCATACAAATTTTAATACCATAATTTAAAAAGTGATTTTTTAATGATATTTTAAAGATATTTTGTTAAAACATTAAGTTTTGATAACTATGTGGCATAAGTCAAAATATTTAAATTAATGGAACGTCTAAGACTTTGTATTGAAAATATTATAAAATTGAAGGCAATGATGAAAGTAAGGAAACCAAATGTACCCAAATAGTTATATGTGAAAATTTTAACCAAGCAAAGAAAAAACATTGCTTGGATTTTTTAAACAAACATTGAATTTTTTGTTCACGTTCTAAAATTGAAAAGAATCCCATAGTTTAATATGATTATAATAAATTTTTTTTAAACCTAAATATTTATAGATTATAACTCAATCAAATATTTAATACTTTATATATGATTTTCTAAATTGTGTGATTAAATTATTTGTTCACGTTTTGAAACTAATTTTTTAAAAAATTCAATGTAATTGTGAAAATATTTTTTATTTAAATAATTATAATTCAGAAATTACGTATAAATCCTCTAAATCAAAATTTTAAACCATTTTAGTTGTTGTACATTTTGAAATGGAAAAAAATCACAAAGTTTCAAAAAAGTTAATAAATTAGATGTACTTAAATAATATTTGAATACTTAACTAAATTCAAAGTCTCACATGAAGCATTTGAATTTGTTAATTAATGAATATTTATAATAATTATGATTTATATTTATTTTTAAATTTAAAAATAAAAAAATCAATGTAATAATAAACCTACCAAGTCAATTAAATCAAATAGTGATATTTTAATGCATTTTTTGGTTCAAAAAATGTGTTTATATATTTTGCAATGTCATTTTTTGTCATCATGTGAGGTGATGGTTTAGTGGTTAAGGCTTTCTAATGTGGCAAAAAAGGTTATGGGTTCAAACCTTGCTTGAACTTCATTCATCATTAAAAAAATCCCGAGATTAGGGATTAAATGGCTTGTACCACGTTGGCTAACACAATTTGCCAATATAAAAAAGAAATAAACTAAAAGAAAATATTTCAATGTTGAATCATAGATCAAAGGTGGTAGTGTTTTGGATTCACCTACAGTTCAAAAATATTAAAGTTCCATAATGTCATTAAATATTCATATAAATAATGTAACTTTTAATTTAAAATTAAATTAATAATGCCATATCAACTAATAGCCTTAGTCATTTTAGGCATTTTGGACAAGCATATTTAATCATATTAATCATATGGTTTTAGTCACATTTGTGTCAAAAATGACTAGTCTATTATGATTACAACCAATTTTGTCCATTGTTTAATGTGATTTATAATATGATTAAACTTTGTAAAAATTACTAGTTTAGAAACACATATTTGTAGTATTGTGTGATTATCAAATTTGTCTCCAAAAGGCACATAAACAAGTAGTTTACTAATATTCAGGGAGCAAAATTAGTAAGATTAAAAAAAAATTCCCTTCTAACAATATCACAAACCATTAGGTGCCCAAATCAAAGAAGTTATTCAGCTTTTGCATCACATATGTGGGTGTATCCCAACGTTGCAAAGAAACTCACCTATAGTACAACATATTTCATCATATTTTGGATCTTGTGAGCATGTAAGAACTAGCTAATTAAAAAAACCTATATATGGAAAACACATTTGGAAACTTAGATATTGACCACATTAAACCACTCTCTTTTATGTTTTGATTAAATTTACTTTGGTTAACATCAAATAATCAAAGTCCTTCACTACCATATATCTTGTCTTTTATGCCATCTTTTATTACTATATTTTAACCCCAAAAAACATTTAACAATGTAAAAGGACCAATTGTTTAGACAACACTTATTAACATTTTAATCATATCAAACATGATTAAGTTGTTAGTTATGTGAACACCTATCATGCTCATTTTGACTAAAAAATGACATAAATTAAATAATTAAGATTTTAAATTACTTATTAAATATAATTCCCACAAATTTAAAATGTAGGTATGGGGATGTAGGCCTCTTTAGGTACATACATCTAGGCCTTCCTCCTCTATGCCTTCCTTCCTCCACACAAATATGTAAGCCACTTATAGGTCCCCCCTTGGTATGTAGGCCACTTGAAAGCCTTCCCTAGGGATGTAAATCTTAAGGCATGAACAAGGTGTCATCATAAGAAGGAATTAAACTTCTCACCTCCATGGTGACAAATCAAAGCATTAACCATCCAACCACCACTTCAAATGATAACAAATAATCTCACAACACAAAATTAAACACATTTATTTTGAATTTCACACATTATAACTTCAAATCATGACATAAATGCCAATGCATAATTGTGAACATGATTAAGGTTGGAATTAGGTAGGTAGGTGGCAAATATTGTATTACACCTATCAACAAACTACCCACTATTATTTACCTACCAAATTATATTCCTAATTATTATCTACCTACTTACCTATTACCAACCCCAACTTACTTATATTATCAATCTATATTTTAGTTACTTACACTCTTAGAAGCCTAAACACCTACATTCCTAAGGGGTCTACACACTTAAACTTGACACATATGTATATAAATAGCATCCTCAATGACTAAAATCAACACATATAATATGTAGCAACCCATGTCACCCATGGTGTGATTAAAAATTAGTCATGCCATACTAGGCACCGACATCATGTAGGAATGACCAAATTTGTGTGTAAGTGGCATTGTTTGATTTGATTCAAAAAAATCATGAACTTAATCAAATAATACATGCTTATTTGTGGAAGGGGCAAAACATGCAAAAAATACCTTTAGTCATTTCAAACTAGTAACCATAGTCACAACAACCATTGTATTCATAATGTTACGAACATAAAAAATAAAATTTGTAATCATACTTATAGTTTATATTCTAAAGCAATGTAGTTTACTAGAAAAATATGATTCAAAGTAGTACATGATATGGAATGTGAATGATGTCCAAGCCAACATACCAATCCAACAATGTCAAAATTAGAAGGTCGATAATCAAGCATGACCATTTTTTCAACTTTGTTTTCATAATTTTAATTTCATTATGATCCAATATTTGCAATTTTATTTTCAAGCTACATACATCTCAACCAAGTTAGATAAATACATATAGTTGGCTCAAAATTCCCCCAATTTGTTAACATGAAAGGTAGGTTTTATTATACTCATATTGATTCCAACTATTTTTTTCAACGTTTGCATTGTTGCCTCCACCTACATTACATGCAATAATATTTGTCATGGCTTCTATGAACAAAATTGAACCATTGTCACTAACTATTTATTTGTGTAACTTGTTGAACTTGTCATTTTCCAAAGAATTAGCTCATGAAACTACATTTGGATCTTGCCCAACATTGGACCAAAGTATCATTGTTACCCTTGACAATTAGTTCTATTGTAAATTTATTTTCTCCAATTCTACATCTACCTTGCTTTCTTAAATTGTTCCTCCATGAACAATCAACAATAAATACAAAACATTTTGGACTCCCAAAAAACAATACAATGAGAGGAAGATTACAAAATATTAATGTTATTCAAAGATTAGTTATTTTGTTATTAAAGGTAAACATGTGCTTGCAAAACTTGAAGGTTGCGCACATGTTGTTGGCTAATTAATAATGTATTCATTGTATTTAAGTCAATCCTCCCATCACCTATGGAGTTTGATGTCCACTTGTTTTTGGGAAAGGGCTCTACCCATTTGTCATCAATGCCCAAACACTTGCTTTCTCTTTCATTACAAATCTCATGTATGCACCACACCCCAATTACTATTCCAAAACTAATACATAAAGCCCAACCTTGCCTATCACAATCCAAAAATTATGTATACATGTGTATAGAAATGCAATTAGATGTCTCAATATGAAATGCACCTTTTGTTAGCAATTTCAAAAAGTAGCTTCACTACAATGAGTGTTATTAGTCTAGAATTAACAATAGAAGAAAAAAAACAAAGGACCACAAAACAAGAACCCACTGTTGTCAACGACATTGGGTCAATTTGCCAAGGAAAAAGAAAAAAACTTTATTTTAAATAAAAAAAATAAAAATAAAAAATAATAATAATAATGACCATGAGGTGGATGTTAGTATAATAATAATAATATAACTAAAACATTTTGAAAATAATGGCATTTACAACCATAACCATGAAATACATTCATAATGCAATTTGCATTATATTATTCAACAAATGATATGTTGTATAAAGTTAAATTGTCTTTCATGAAGCTATAATTAATTAAAATTATGGAAAAAAAAATCCATAAGAATTTAGTGATATATAAAATACTCATGCATAATTTTGATGGAAGTTTTATTATTGAAAACATGTAAATGCCATAAATTTCTTCCAATCATACATTAGATAAAATTCATTCATCCATAATGAATATGAATGAATTCATCCCCATGTTTGCATCTAGGTTCATTGGTACAACATTCATTTGTGGTTAAATTCTTGGGTTTTACTTACATGTGTATAGGGGAAAAGACATTTTACCATCCTAAGTTCCAACTTTTGACTTTGAGCTCAAGCTTTAAACTCATGCGGTAGTTTGCCTCAATTTTTTGATCAAGTGATTTGTATACCTATTGTAATGAACCCAAGTAATCATTTACACATTAAGAAGTGAACATTCAATTCCATCTCTCCCCAATCTAACAACATCGACACATCATGCAACCAAAGATTCTATTACGTATGAATTTTCACCCATTGAAATTTCTTAACATCAAATATTAACAATATGTTGTTTTTTTAAGATGTTGAATTTCAAATGACACAATATGATGTTTTGAGATGTACAAAACATTTGCATTTTGCAATAAAACACAATACATCAACATATGCACAAGTAGTGAGTTTTGGGGATTTTGTTTCATTGATAATCATAATGTTTATGGTTGTCACCCACGTAGGATTTTCCACATTCTATGTCTAAATCCATAGCATGGACTTTTGAGTTCTAAAATCTAACAAACCCAAATTGCTCTTGCCATGTGCTTCATTTACACCAATCAACTTGAAAACCATTCAAATATTGTTGAATTGTTTTACCTTTTTATTTGTTGTAGTGAGGTCCTTTCAACTTTATTACAAGCATGCAAAACATGTTCCATACATCAATAAAAACCTCCATTTCTATACACAACATTACTGTATAAACTAAGAATTTTGACGCAAAAAAGGACAACAAAAAGAGCTTAACTTCGAGAAGAGGCGCAATGACATCATTTTAAATGAACATTTTGATACACATTAACAAAAGAAAACATAATTACTAGACTATAACTAAAGTAAAATGCTTAACATAATCTGGATGTAGAAAACCAAACAACAAAGTTAGTGCAAAAAGGTTGCAATCTTTCACAATAGCCTTATTTTTGTCGTTCTCCTTAAGTCCATTGGTTTTTACAAGTGTTATCTCTTTTCATTAACTTTATGATTGATTAATGTAAGGAATAAGATGAAGCGAGATGAAAAATGTGTTTCACAATCAAATCACATACATGGGAATGTTGAGAGGAAATAGAAAACACAAGAAAAAAACAAAATGAGAAGGATGATGGAAGAAGAAAAAACAAAGAAAAAATTGCTTCAATTGACTTCAATTCTACAAATTTTTACCTAGAAGTTGAAGTGTTCACAATTAATGCTATTTGAAATTTACACATGGACAATCATAAGATAGATTCTGAAAAATCTCCCTTATATCATTTCCTTGTTTCCTTTCATCACTAAAATTAAGAAAACTAGTTTGTTTGTTTTGTTTCTCATGTTGATAACTCCCAAACCATGGTGGCCCTTGTTGAGCTTTTGGTACCATTGGAAAGCCTTTAATGACTAAGGGTGCTTTGAAAAGCTCTAGTAGTGTTTAAAGTTTAAGCCTCCAATGCAAGAGTTATTGAATATTGGACAATTTTGTCAAAGAAAATTCAACGAAAATAAATAAATAAAAATCCCCGGAAAATTGGGGCATGTTCTTGGTATTGCTGGAAAGCCCTTGATGAGTTCAATAACATGAAGCTTCTGTTCACACTTGGGAGCAGTCGGCTCCTATTCGCACTTGGGGCCAGCAGCACAGACGTCACTAGTGTGAATGGGATAGTGAAATCTGCGAATGTGGACGGTTGGATCGAAACCTAGACTGCTCAGATCCCTCCAGAACACAACCCAAGCGCTATACCCTGCCCCCGTCCACGATCGACCGTCCTTTCTAAGTCTTAACGGTCGAGATGATCTCGCACGTCTTCACTCAAGGACGCGGAGCGTCGGTAACTTTACTGTTTTAGGGTTTGGAGTTCGAAAGGCTTCTGGTCTTTTCGTTTCTTGCGTCTGGTGCCCTCGTTGCGTACCCAAGCGCTTTCTTCTTTTCTGGTTGTCTTGAAAACGGATTATTGCAGAGGGGAAGAGGCTGAGGGTGTTTTCGGCTTGTGGCTGCAAGACAGGCCTTTTTTTTTTTTCTGTTTTGTTTCTTTCCTTCTTTCTACGTTTTTCCAGGAACCGGAGAATCTTGTAAAGAAACCCTTGACGGCCGTTTTTCAGGTTCGGAAACGCAGTAGGGAGTTGCAGCAGTATGGGAGACACGTATCAGGAGGTGGAGACGGAAGAGTTGCTCGACTACGAGGAGGAAGAAGCGGTCCCCAATGGCGTTGGAGCCAAAAGCGCTGGAGATACCGTGAAAAAGTAAGTTAGGTCCGGCTGTGATGCCATAATGGGAACCCTTTTGCTGCAACTATATGCCATGGCGAAGAAGAAGAAGAAGAAGAAAAAGAAAAAAAGGAACAGATCATCACATATGGCGCAGCTTCAGATTTGACATCACGACCTGTGTTTCCGCCGCCTATCAGTTGTTTTGTCAGAACTTATGGGTTGTTTGGTTGTTGTTCCTTTGCATGAAGGAACGGATTTGTAGTTTCGCTGAAGGTCACACCAGGCTGATATCTTTAAAAAAAGAAAAACAAGGCACCAGGTTCTAAACATGTTTTTTTGTCTGGCAGGGGTTACGTTGGCATCCACAGTTCCGGGTTCAGAGACTTTCTCCTGAAGCCTGAGCTTTTGCGAGCAATTGTAGATTGTGGTTTTGAGCATCCATCCGAAGGTTTGTTTCTGAGCTCTCTGAGTTGGTTTCAGCGACTCTTTTATTGTCAGGTTGACAGTAGAGGATGATAGTTTCATTGTTCTGTACATAAAAGTGTTCCTTTGTTTGTTGTGACCTATGGGCTACATATTTTTTGGTCTCATCTGTGAAGTTTTCCTATGTCTGGGGTATTGTATGCCTGAAGATACTTTACTGTAGTTCTGCGTCACCTAAATGCTTTTTCTCATCTGTACAGGTAAAAAAATCTTTTTCCAGAACTTGAAATTTGGAGGAGTTGTGAAAATGATGTTTGGACTTTCTTCTCATGTAAATGGGCTGCTATCTGACAAAGGCAATCCAATCATTGGGTGATGGAGCAGTGCAACATGAGTGCATACCACAGGCAATTCTTGGAATGGATGTCATCTGCCAGGCTAAATCAGGAATGGGGAAGACAGCAGTGTTTGTCCTTTCCACTCTCCAGCAGATTGAGCCTTTAGCTGGACAGGTGGCAGCACTTGTTCTTTGCCACACTCGTGAGTTGGCATATCAGGTAAACCACTCATGCCCTATTTCTGGAGTGACTGTCAAGACGCAATTCTGTCCTAGATTTACTGTTGGTGCAGATGTTATGTTAGATGGTCAGTGATGTACATGTTGCATTTCAAGGTTCTTGAAGATGCAGATGACTGTTCCTGTCATTCAAACTGCTCCTAAGTTTTGTTTTTGGTCCTGTTTTCTCTTTACTTTAGAGTTGGGTTTCGTCTTTTTCATTCTTTGCTGCTTGGTTGCTTTTATTTTGTCAGATCTGAAATCCATAACTTTATCATTGGGCCATCTCTCAATTCTTCTCAGATTGACTAAATCCATATGTATTGAGAAGTTTTAAGTACTTGTGAAGATATAGAATTTACCATTATATGTTGAGTGCATAATCTCAGTTTTCACTACCTGCCATTTCAGGCATTCATGGTAGGTTTCCATTAATGGCTGCCTGATAGATGGAGTAGGCAAGTGCAAGTGTTTAATTGAACAGAACTGGTTTGATGCAGATCTGTCATGAGTTTGAGAGGTTTAGCACCTACCTCCCTGACATCAAGGTGGCAGTATTCTATGGTGGTGTGAACATCAAGACCCACAAGGACCTGTTAAAAAATGAGTGCCCTCACATAGTTGTGGGCACACCTGGCCGTATTCTGGGGCTAACCAGAGACAAGGACTTGAACCTCAAGAGTGTTAGACACTTCATATTGGATGAATGTGACAAGATGCTGGAGTCACTTGGTATGTATTTCCTTTTCTTCTGCTGTTAGGTCATCAGTTCTGACTAGCATGGTTTTGGAGTGGTATTGATTTCTACTGAAGAATATGGATATTTGGTAACTGCTACTGCAAAAGTCTCCTTAGCAAGTAATAAGAATTTGTGTTGAATGTCTATCTCTATTGTTTGGTGATAGTTCTCTTGAAAGTTTTATTTCTTTTATAAGCGTGGCTGTGGTTGTCCATTCGGAGCACTTACAGATAGGGAATGGGTTGTAGACATGCGAAGGGATGTGCAGGAGATTTTTAAGCTGACCCCTCATGATAAGCAAGTTATGATGTTTTCTGCCACACTGAGTAAAGAAATTCGACCCGTCTGCAAGAGATTCATGCAAGATGTAATGTCTTGTGGCCAACTCATTCCTTCACCAGTCTTGGGACACTATCCTTCTTTCTTGGTGCTGGCAGCATGCTAGTGTCCATCGCCATTGCTCATTTTCCTTGTCTATAGGGTGATTGATGCAACTTGGACCTGTGTTAGTTATTTCACTCCTGGTTGACAGCTGACTTGGCTTCCCCAAAGAAGTTGCAGGAGCAGTGGTGCTTCCATTGGGGCTCTCCTCCATGTAGCAGTTTCAAACAGGGGTTAGGGTGGATGAAGCTACTAGTGTATTATTGCATGAGAATGTCTCAGTAAGCCTGGGGAAGGACATCCATCAAAACTAGCAGGGTCTTTCTTTGTCATCAAATCAGGAGGCAGTTTTTGTTAGTATTTTCATCTGCCTACATCTTCCATTTCGACATGCTGCGTTGATGAGGAATGTACTGAAGGCAAATGTGTCATTTGTGGGCAGTTCCTACTCATGTGCATTTAGCATCTGGGATGGATCCAGCTGCATCTCCTATGGGAGAACAATGGGACACAGAAAATTGGTCAATTGCATTCTTTTGTGGCTGGAGTAACAGCCGTGTAGTTGCAGGTGTATTGGAAGCTCAATTTTTCTTTTGAAGGCTGCTGAGGGGAAGAGCTTCAAATGGGGAAAGAAATGTGCTATACCTGGTTGACATTGGAAAGGAAGTGTACATGGGGCGCTGGCAGTTGCCAGGATGCCAGCACATTCTCCTCACATCTGTGTCTGTGTGTGGTCCTAAGTTTTTTGCTGGCATTTCAAATTACAGCCTATGGAGATATACGTGGATGATGAGGCGAAGCTTACGTTGCATGGTCTTGTGCAAGTAAGGTTTCTTTGATGATATCTTCAGGTCCACAATTTTTCTTCATATGATGGCAACAATTTGTAGATCACACCTGAATTAGAAATTGCAGTGGAGAAAAATCTGCATATTTGTTAATAGTCAGGGTCACGAAGTAGAAAAGTGATTATTTTGTTTTGCCTTACTTGCATGTGTTGTTCAAAGCTACAGTTAGAATCCATCATGTGGTATTGACTGCTTGTGTGATATATTGGGGGCATATGCATTATCTAGCACTACATCAAGTTGAGCGAGGTGGAGAAAAATCGGAAGCTCAATGACCTGCTGGATGCACTCGACTTCAATCAGGTTGTGATCTTTGTGAAGAGCGTGAGCCGTGCTGCAGAGCTGAATAAACTATTGGTGGAGTGCAACTTTCCTTCCATCTGTATCCACTCTGGCTTGTCACAAGAGGAGCGGTTTGTGCCTCGTGAACCTTACTGTCTGTTTATTTTCCATATTGCTCTGTGGCTCCTGTAAAGTGTAAGGGAAAAGAGTAAACGATGTCATTGCTGTTCATATCAACCTGTACTGGAAAGTGTCTGATCATCTACTTGTGCATGCTCAGGTTGACGAGGTACAAAGGTTTTAAGGAGGGACACAAGCGAATTCTGGTGGCCACCGACCTTGTTGGACGAGGCATTGACATTGAACGTGTCAACATTGTCATTAATTATGACATGCCTGACTCTGCTGATACTTATTTGCATCGGGTATATGTGTGACCTTAGTGTAGAACACTACATAAATAAACCTAAACTGATTTTTAAGTATGTTGATTATGGAAGTCAGCAGAGTTTCCTTCCATCTCTGTCTTGAGAGAAGGTGAAAGATAGGTGAAGGAAGGGTATCTGGCTTAGGTTCCATATATGTTTTTCCCTCTACTAACTGATCACCACTTGCATATTGTACCAGGTGGGTAGAGCTGGTCGCTTTGGAACCAAGGGTCTGGCCATCACCTTTGTGGCTTCTGCCTCTGATTCAGATGTTCTCAATCAGGTAACCTACCTCTTCCAGCTCAGAACAGGTTGAAAGTTATTTTGGACCAATGTTGTTGTTGCAATGACATGTAGTGATCTCTTATTCTTTCTTTTCATTTATTGGGGGCCTGTTCTCCTTGTCAGGTTCAAGAGCGCTTTGAAGTGGACATCAAAGAACTACCAGAGCAGATTGACACCACTACTTACAGTGAGAATTCGATCCCCTGCATATCTATTTTCTGTATTTTACTGCTTAGGAGGCTCTTATCTACCTGTGCCTTGAAGAGGCAAGCATTGTAGCTTTGGTTTTTAATGTTGTTGGTTGTGTTTTGCAGTGCCATCATAGAGTCCAGAAATTTGAGGACAAGATGTTGGCTTCAACATCTACATCTTACAACTTGGAGCAGTAAATGTAGACATAGTAGACATTGCAGACTTTTTAGTTTTCTGATTCAATGTTGTCTTGCTTTACTTCCGTTTTCCAATTTTGACATCTGCTTTGGATCATTTGAAGGGTAATGCCATTTTCTCTTTCGGAGATCCTACTTGCAATTTAGCAGTGTTTTTCTATATTTCTCAGTATGTGACATGCTAGTTTTTCCAGTTATCTCCTCTGAAGTGAATTGGTGGTCAGGTTACAAACTAGTTTTCTGGGCGCTGTTTCTGCAATACATGGTATCCAGTTATGGGTGCTCAGTTTAGAAACAAATTTTCTTCACTGATTATGGTTAGATGATTTGCATGGTAGTTGTGAATGTAAATGAATGTGCAGTGCTGAAAGAAGGCTGTCAAGTCTAGGTTCAGAATTGCACTTTTGATATCTTCTCCAGCCTCATTTACAGATGTAAACGTGCCATGTTCTGTGAGCAATTGCAGTTTCTGAGTGTTTCATGTGAGAAAAAGGTTTTTGAGTCAAGGGTAGAATGTTTTAGAAAGCTACTAATGTGGCACTTTCCAGAACTGTGAATCTCAAAGAAGCCAAAATGACTTTGAGATTCACGGTTTTGGAAAGTGTGCATTAGTTTGTTCTTTCTTAGAAGCTAAAATGACTTCGAGAAAGAACTCTAAGATGGTGTAGTGGATGCGAAGTCATTCAAGAGTAGGATGCACAACGAGACTTGACCACATCTGAAGTGGTGAGGGACAAGAAGGGGAAATTGCTTTGGTGCAATGAAGCAGGGGCACATGCCCACCAGCACACCATCTACTGTATGCCAATTATGACTCAGTTGTGGATGAACCTCAACTGAGTTTTTTAAATGGTTTCACCTTGGTAACCCCTTGTGCAAGAAGGAAGTCCTGTATATAGGTAGATAATAGGAATATAGGTGACTGGTAGGCACCCCTTTTATTTTTGGTGATGTGTGGCCAGATTTCAACCTTGGCAAGGGAGGTGCAACCAAGCTAAGATGAGGGTCTTTGTCTGTTTTGCTGTGAATTTTGTTCGATGAATCGAATGATTGCCAGTTTACATCAACGTTAGGCATCCATATTGCCAAGGTTTAGGTCATTAGAACAAACGATTGTGTGATATTGTTGCATGTTCACTCCCAAAACCCTGATTAGCTTTGCCACCCACAATGCCCAAGCTTGGACCCAGGTGTCATTTTGCTTTCTGGTTTGAAATCCAAGCGTTGTTTCTGCAAACTTGAAGTGCAAGTTGTTGAGATACATGAGTTGGATTCACCAGGAATCAGATCCAATAGTAGCTAGGATCGCGAAGATCTACATAGCAATGTTTAGTTACTGCTAGGAGCACAAGCACCTGTCTCTTTTCTTGCAAACCTTGAAAGTT
>Ga0209208_10009381_pt1 | contig 12868 bp, 8 predicted proteins | sample S1TSphfallax_3_FD_187694 | JGI IMG/M metagenome (GOLD analysis project Ga0209208, IMG submission 187694) | Host-associated microbial communities from peat moss isolated from Minnesota, USA - S1T2_Fd - Sphagnum fallax MG (SPAdes) (version 2) | ecosystem: Host-associated > Plants > Peat moss >...
TGGCAGAAGTGTTTTATTGTTGGCTTGCAAACATTTTGTGCTTAGGGGATTAACATGGCTAACTTGTCGTTTCTCTTGTTTCTGTTTTATCACACATCAGATTGAAGAATTAACAAAGAGGCAGTGGGCAATTAGAGCTTGCAGTCTCCAAACACTAGCAAGTTGTGGAAGGATATGTCTTGCTGCTGACACTCAGGAACTGGGTCATGACACTATCATATGATTCATCAGACCAAAGAATCATCAAAGTCTTTTTTAAACTCTAATGGATTGAGAACCTGTGCCTTTTGTACATTGTCAAGACCATTTTGTTAAACGCTCTTGAGAAAATCTAACTCTTCTGAAGCCCTAAAGTTCCTTAGCCTACGGTGGTAGCTACTTGCTACACTAGATGACAAACTCTAAAGTTCTACTTCTGAAACCCTGAAGTTCCTAAGGCTAGTGTGGTAGCTATCTACTTGCTGGACTAGGTTCTCGTCAGACACCTTGTCTAGTAACAAATGTCCAATTTCTATTGGCCAGAAATTTAGTTGTTTTCATTCATCCCCTACATTTATCCTTTGATGAAAACCAACATTCGTACCCCAACGTTAATTTTGTACGCCGTGAAATCCAAGTACGTCGTTTTGGCCGTTTATTTTGGTACGTTTATTATATCCAAGTACGTTATTTTGGCCGTTTTCTGGGCCGCTAGAACAAACGAACGGCGTTCTTAATTTTCGGTGTTCTCCGTTTTCGGCGCCGTTGGAATTTACGCACATTTGCCCTTATGTAACAGAGTCAACGAGCTTTATTTGCTGTAAAGTGCACCGAGTCTGCGAGAATGTCGTAGCTTAGTCGTCTGCACTTAGTACTAAGTTCTCCCAACTACGATCTTTCCTCACATTCGAAGGTAATTGAAGCAAAAAATTTCGATCGATCGATTGGGGATGTTGGTCGCTCATTCTTTTCTGTTGGAGTCTTCTTTTTTCAGCTCTTGTTTTTATTTGCTGTTCGCATTTTCGATCATCAGAGGAACATTGCAGAGTCATCGTGTCATCTTTGTTGTGTTTTAATTTGTGGTCCATCATATTCAACAATGCGGAATCTGTAGCTGCTAATAGAAGTTGGCGGTTTTCTATTCTCTCTACTTTCACCATTCTTGGAGTAGGTGAGAGTGTTCACATCGTTTCACAACTTCGACTTTATCAAGATTTCTTTTATGGAGGCGTGCGTAGAGGTAGAGGTGTTCAAATCATTTCGCGACTTCCAGAGTTAAACCAAAAGCCACAAGGAACTTTTTTAGCATTCTCTGCAGGGAAAAGAGTAGAAACCTCTGACGAATCAAAGTTGAATTAACAAAGCATAGGGAATTTAGTTCTCCAAAGGATATCGTGGGACCAATATAATTTTAATGTTTTATTCAAATTTTCCCATGGTGAACAAACAGAGGGATCATTGTATTTTCTCATTTTTAAACAAGCCATTTCATGAATTTTTGCATAGGGGAAATTCAAGTTCTTCTTGATCAATGGTCTCACAGGGGAATCCTAAAAAATTCTTGTGAAGTTCCTTTTAGAAAAAAATTAAGGAATGGTTGCAGACGAATTTTTCTGATGTCGCGCAACTGATCAAGTGATTTCGTCAAAATATTGCATTTGATCAATCGTGTCTGGAATTTTGATATGTTATTGCGATCCGACTATTAAATTTTTTTTACTAGAACATAGCACAGAGAGTCATCTCTAGTTTGCAGATCACGCGTTATAAAGATGCTTTTTGGAAACAAAAGCAGAAGAAAACTTTCAAATTGGTCATCAAGCAAACTGAGAACTAAGTTCGCACTAAAAATGTGTTGTAAGCAGCAGAACTTTTCCTCTTTCAAGTGCAGAATTAGTATGAACAAGTCTAATCATGGTATGCAGTTCGGGACGCCCTAGTAGCACAAGCTTTGGAGTTGTAAATAGAGATGGAAATCAACTACAGCAGCTATTCATCTTTCATCTCACTTATACGTGCTTCATACTTCAGACGTGATCATCCTCGTCTTTCTGATTAACAAGGAGCAAAATGATTTATGTAAGGAGTTGTACATCTCATCTTAAAGGGAGTCCTTAAGTATGCAATAGTCATGTCAATAGCTAGTCATACCATCTACTGCTTGCACACTTTCCTCTACATACTCTGTCTTTGTGCACACACAATTTTGCCATTTTTTCACAGAACATTGATGAGCACTGACTGATCAATCCTGTTGTATTTGTATTGGTGTAGATGCGGGTACTTTCACGATTAATCGACTGCAGGAGTACATTGGGCAGTCCAGCTCCTTGTGTGCTCCTTGAGTTTTTCTAACGTCTCTACGGACATGGACTGGGTATTGGATCATCCTTTGAATTGGCAGAAGCCACACATCCCGATGCATAATCATTGTTCATCCCTAGAGCCTCTCGACCTTCCTTCAGCGGCTGCATGGTCTCCTCCTCAGTTAGTCGGCGAGCCGGCTCAGCACTTGTGATCATTGCTTGATCTAGTGTTATCCCAACCACCTCAACATCGTATGCGGGTTTCTGCGCCGAAACCCATGGGAAACAAAAAAACAGTGAGCAATAGAACTAATTTGGACAAGAAAATATAACAGTCATGAAGCTAAACGAACTGTGTACAATTTGTAACATGTGATTGCAATTGATACCAACATTGAAAGCTTCCAGAGACTAAATTTCCCTAGAAATAAACTGGTGAACCCAAACGCACATTACTCTCTCATCATCTCTTCGAAGGAATCGCGAAGTATGTGATCACGTACCATGTGATCCCCACGGAGACGATATTTGTTGCGTGACCCCTCTGTCATGTCTGCAACCAACAATTAGCTCAAATATTATTAGTTTATATGAGAATGTGGCCGCGCATGTTACAAAAGATCTCGTCACATGCTCGATTTACTCTAACAAGATCAAAACACCAGAAAGTTCAATACTCGGAAATGCGAACAAAATTAAGCCGATTGTTTTTGGGGGGAAAACACTATTAAATATCTACCCCGTGAAATCTGAATACTATGACCACAATGATCACATCATCCCAGAGAACAGGATCTGCAACGAGAGATGACTCCCTGGTCTTTGTTTCGGTAAAGAAGCTCTCCCCATAGTATTTGAGTTCTAACCGATTATAGGTGTACATGAACTTTTGGGATCCCTCCCCCGTCCCCCATCCTCCCAAAAAATATAACATATATTCCAAAGAACGTACCTGATTCCGGGACGGCAAGAGCGATTGATACCAAGAGCATGAGCATTACGAAGCAGACGCACAGGACGCAAGAGCTGCCATAGCCAGAGCGCAAAGAAGCAGCTGCCATCATCACTACCAAACCAAGTGCTGCACTTAGCGCCAAGAAACAAACAAACAAACACACAAACAAACAAACAATACCACTGAAATAAATACCCTACGCAACAGAAAACGAAGTCAAAACTAAGTGACCCTGTTTCCGCCTACCAAATCCTTGGCCTCTGGGATTTGGGAGGGGTAAGTGACACATGTCCAATTACTCTTGGATCTGGTAGTAGGTGGAGTTTGGCCTTTAGGGACGTGGCGGCGCATGAATGTTATTTTTATTGGTTGCTCTTAAGAGTTGACATTTCCCTACAAAGCCACTTTTTTGTGGGTGGCGAGTAATCCGTCAAACTTAGCTTTATATAATAACAATGTCAACTCTTTTCTGCCGTTGTTGGCTTGTTTTGTTCTGTTTTGGGAGGGGAGGCGGGGGAGGAGGAGATGTTAATTTTGGACTAGTTAAAGCTACCTACCCCCAACTCCCCCTACCCTCTTTCTTCGAGTCCCAATTTTAGATAGGAGATTTTCTCTTGAGCAAATATAACTACCAAATTTAGCAACTTGATTTAGATTTTTGGTGGGGGTAGGGGAGAGGGAATGAATGAGAGGTTGGTTAGCTGGGCAAGGGTGGACCAGCACCCATACTGGTGGTACCTTCATCTTTTTGTGTGATGTTTCTTAGTGACCATATTAAAGTTGAGGCTACAGCTGGTGTTAATGGCTTGCAACTAACAATACCTTAACATAGACAAAATGCCATGTATCATCATATCACATTTTTTATTATTGCAAGTTGTCGTCAGCAACTTAAACGTTACTTCAACATGTCTCACTTGATGTTAATTAGTAATTAATATTGAGTTATTTTTTGCAGTTCACAATTTAGTTCATATTTATAAAATGATTTTCTCTTTTTCTTTTTGAAAGAGAACAAAAGAAATGATGATAGACAAGGATGCATGCTAAACATTGAGTTAATTTGTAATTTTTTGAGACAAATTTGGTTGATGTTGGTCTGAAATCTAATGTTTCCAAAGATTTATTATTAACTAACAATGATTACTAACAGCATCTTAACATCAATGCCATATCATTGTCACCTAAGACATAATTAGTTAATTAACATTTTAGATGTGAACTAATGATTTATTTTAAAATGCTAAGCATTAGCCTATTTAACATCAAAAATAAAACTGGGTGTGATCTTACCGTAACCAAAGTTTTTTCTTATGGCCAATTTTTGCCACCTGGTGACAAAAAAAAAGGGCTGGCGACTTCCACCAAGGGATTTTTGAGAATTTTTAAAAACAATTCACCATATCTGGAGAAAAAAGATATTTAAAAGTCGCCAGATTTACACAATGTGTTCCATTAGGTAGCCAGAACTAGGCAGGATTCCCAAAAAAAAAATCAACTAGTCCACCAGGGCAGTCGCCATTTATTGCTAATTAATGCTGAGGATCCTTGCCAGTGCACCTACTTGAGGAATTTGAAAAGAAAAACCCTGACTGTAAGCTGTAAAAATGTTAGATTTGGACTCAGAGACCCTGAGTTAGTCTAATCATGCAATAGTTGTAGTATTTAGAAGCAAATTCAGATTTCAGGGTTTTTAGTTTCTACCATGGTACAAGTGTGAGTGCTGATTCACACAAGACAATTGGCTTTAGATGTGAAACCCATCTAAAAACCAAGCTAAAGAGGGAATTCATTCATTGGCAAAGGTTATTAATATGGTTAGCACATTGAGTTCAATTTATGACAATCTTGCTTACAAATGTGTTGCTGCAACTTGAACCTGATATTCTCAGGTTCTCGATTTCTACTCAGCTGGGCTTTACCTAGTGTAAAGACCTGCACCACATAGGTTTATGTCAATTAAGACCCAAACTTGTTAAAGTTCACCAATGCAGGGAGTGGGGTGAGAATATATATGCATGTTGTCAACTGACCAAAGGGTGCCATCAATACATGCATATTGTTGGCCGGCACCATGGTTGTAGTAGCAACATGGATACTAGGGGTGCCAAAGTTTTGGAGGCATTGGACTCACCAAAAAGGTCAGATAATGAGATCATGAATCATATTCAGAAAATGGGATAAAGAAACATAAGATCTCATGGGAAGTTCAAATTTCTAGGCCAATGCATGGAATTCCCTCCTGCGGAGTGGGAGCAAAATTATCATACTTTATACAGCCCTCTGATTCTAGTGTAGTTTTTATTGGCGAGGGCTAAATTAGGAACATTTTTGGCATTCTGAGTTCAATTTATGACAATCTTGCTAACATCTGTGTTGGTGTAACTCGATGTTCCTGACATTCTCAAAAAAAATATTTGAAGTTTTGGGTAATACTGTTAAGGGCTTGCATGGCAAAGGTTTAGTGTCTGCTGCGCTTATGAAGAGTAAAAGCCTGTCAGGAGTTTCTAAAACCAGACACAAGCAAATGCCCGTGTTATGTTTTAAAACGTTTTTACCATGATACCCAGCAGTTAACTGGATGGTGCCCACCAGGTATCATGGTAAGTTTCTTACGAGATAAAAGCTTCAATTTTGACCTTCCAGCCCTAGACCATTACACTACACTTTCAGTTAATCACTACTTCAGATCATTTCTTGAAAAACAATTGTATTCAAATTTCTATTAATCATTATCCCACATGTTTACATTCTGGGCCATGTGTCAGTTCATTTTTTGTTATGCACCTTGAGCCTTGGACCATACACTAATATTTTAAAAGGAGTTTCATTGAATCAAACTTGTCAGGATCCACGCTACAACAAAAATTGTTGTTTACTAACTTCCCAAATCAATGATGTCATGTCTCATCTGACAAATTTACAAGTTGAATCTCACCAATCATAAGGTATATGTTGGTTGTTGATTAAGACGTAAACACATCCCCATCTCATCATTATTTCAACTTTGAAAGTTTAGTTTCAAAATTTTCACTATGGCATGGCAATTGTTTTCACCTCTTCATTTATGTGCAAACGTGATTTTTAGATTAAACTTATCAATATGTTAAAACACACATATGAAATCATGAACATATAATCTTTTGAAATTTATTAAAGGTTAGAGTGAAAATCACGGACTTGTTTTTTTATCCAGAAGAATGAAGAAAAGCAGTAGACTTAGTTCGAGAACAGTCCACATGTCATAGAGTTAATTGTAAAATCACCCTGTCTTCACCCTCTCTTTGGGCCTGCTTTCACCCCCTATCCCCTCTTTCAGTGGTATCACAAAGTACGAAAATTTTATTAAATCTCAATATGAAATGCGGATACATAGCATTTAATGCACAACGTTCGAAAATAATTACAGTACGTACATGTAGGAGCAGTGAAAGTATATGTAGCCGCAGGGGAGGAGCTCAGGAAAACGGAAAGACAGGATGAAACTCAGTGTACCATCAAAATTGCTAAAAACTATTTAGAGTGCAAATTATTTCGATTTGTAATATTTTCATTCCTAGTTACGCGTTTGATGCCCTATTATGCCAAAACTGATGGTTCTCACTCCCTTATCGCGGGACTTTTACAGATAAGTCTACTGTCAAATGATTTTAGAAATAAAAATCTCGAAGTTACTGTTGCAACATTTGTGACTAAAATGTCAATACAAAAAAGCTCACATGTTACAAGTGAAATGCATATGTTTTAAGTGGAGTAACTAAATTGATGTTATTTTTCATTGTCACATCATTTAAAATATTGTTCAGATAAATACACAAAGTAAACTAAACCATTTCCTTCATCATGACCAGCAGTGACAAGCTTGAACCCCCACTGACCTCATCAGCTCCCAACATATACATTGGGTGTAGATAAGTCTCCAATAATCTGCCCGACTTAAAGCACACCATTCTACAAGCATGCATCCTGAATTTTCAGAATCAACAACAATTCTCTGTCCTGATATTGGCTAGCACTCCAGAGACAATCCCTTATAAAACTGTAGATTATTAAGACATGACATAATACAGAGGAATTAGACTTAATGGGATTATCAAATAATAATATTATTAGAGAAAACATTTCAATGGATCTAGAAGTTTCATATAATTGTACTACTAGATCATTGTAGAAAGTGTTAAGACTTTAGAAGAGATGAGAAATCATAATGTAATATGAGTTGGTCAGGCCAACAAGTTAGAAAGGGAGTCATTGAACTACAATATGTGGAAGCTTAAAATGAGAACCATTTGAAGTCTAGAAAGAACATGTGCAATATTGTTAGCATGCATATTAGCCCACTTGTACTTCTTACAATAATCAGAGGAGCTCAAATGACTAAATAACAATGTGATAGGTGAATAACAAGGCACATAATTTAATGTAGTGTAATATGTTAGATGCCTTAAGGCCTTGTGGTTGCTCTGGCAAAAACTAAAGATCGAATGATATCATGCCTCACTTTGCAAAAAGATGTTTTAACTATAATGTATTTACAAAGGATGGCATTGCAATGGATGATTATGTGAAAATTGTGAATGAACTCAAACAAAGTTAGCTACACTAGGTTATAGAATGTTGATGCAACTAATTTTCAATGGATTACTCACAATCATGAAGGCATTCAAATTTTAATTCAAATTATTAAAAGCTAAAACATTATAAAAGTAATAACATGAAAATGAATTGCATCAAAAGATGTTCAACACCTTTGCTTGATCATCATGTGAGGAATGTCAATTAGCTTCTATACCTTGAATGTGTTTAGCGAGTTCCACCTTGATGCACCTTGAAATTTGAAAATCAATTCATGGGTTTGTTATCCACTTCAATATTCAAATTTGAAATCTAACATCATGGTTATTTTGAACTTGGTTTCCATTTTTTTGTGTGTTAGGTTAAATCAATTTATTTGCTATTGTTTGTATGCTTTGAAATATTGTTGCAAACATATCTTAAGTGTTTCATAGGTTCCTTCAATTGTGCCTAAACTCATTAAGTTTGTTGGAGGTTTTTGTGTTTCATAGCCTTTAAAGAGTTTTTTATTTGTTTTAACTATTAAAATGATATAGGTTGTTTTGAGGCTACACTAGTGAGCACATGATTCCATGGAGACTTCAAGTTCTAGGGCCTATTTTTATACAAATTTGCATGTGGTGTTTTTTTTAGAGTTATTTAAAAATCCTTAATTTTCTCATCAAGAGTTCAATATTTTTGGCATATTTCTTGTTGCTAATTCAAGGTTATTGACTAATAAACCATCTTTGAATGGATTGAACTAAATACATATTTTGTTGTGCTTAAAGTTTGACAAAAGTGTTTATTTTTCTCAAGGTTATCTACAAGCATGAACATGTTAGTAGTTATGTGATTATTGTAAATGATCTTAACACATCAACCTTCTTTTCCAAATTTTGAATGTAATCATAAGTTGGATGTTTTCATTTGTAGAATGGCCTTCGACATTGTGAAAAAATTGAAAAAACAAATAATCACCCAACTTTGTGAAAAATCTACACTTGAAAAAATTATATAAGTTTCTAAATTTTTGTTAAGGTTCTTTTGAATTTTTTATTTTGAGGCTATTCATCAATAATGTTGTGTTGGTCTTGGATGTTTGTTTGCAATGTTTTGACATTCTTTTTGGAGGCATTGGATCTTATGTTTAAGTTTCATGGATGTTTGTTGACATTGATGGTCAATTGCAAGTGAAATCCCAAATCCATAGGAGGACCCCACAAAGTGATTCCTATATTAATCAAAGTGTACTACATGAAGGATGAAAGCACAATTAGGTGGACAATTTGGATCATCATAGTTGCATTTTTTATGGATTGTAAATGAAATTAAAATGTAAAGCCATATTGAACATTAATAGTATCAATTTTATCATTATCCATGTTGTGGTAAACTTTAGTGAAAATTATATTAAAAATTATGGATGAGTTCTAAGAAAAGAATAGATGCATAATAGACTTTTGAAATGATGACATTATGTCTATCACACAATGAAAGTGAAAAATGTGCATTCAAAAAATGTCATAGTGTCAAAATTTTATAAAAACATTTCCATCACCAAATGAGGAAATTTAAAATACAATGCATTGAAATTTTCCCAATACAAGAAATTTCCATTTAATTTTTATTAAATGTTGTGATTTTCATCATTTTTTATCATTTTATCATTTTATATTGAAAATTTTAAACTTTCACATGGATTTTTTATATTAATCACATCTCTATGGATATTTATAAAATTATTTATTAATATTTTCTACCAAAAATACAAGGCATAATTATAGGATATACGGTTCAATAATTGTAGGAATTGTAGCTAGTAGTGTAAGATGTGAAGACTTCAAAATGTCAAAAGTAATCCACTTAACCATGCTTTTATCTTGAGTAACAAATTAAAACATAACCACATAAAAACTTGGGTTGATAATTGTGAACATGTTAAAAGATGCAAATTTTGCACAATGTTTCTTCATACTGCAAACCTTCATGCAATAAAGATTATGAGGTTATCAATCTTCAAAAACTACAACCCTAGAGTTTTTAATATGTGTGTAGTAGATAGTTGCAAAGGACCAATGTTGATCATCAAAGAAAATTTCCTTGTTTGTTGTGGAACAAATGAAAGATTTAAATTGTAATGTTTAGTGAGTTATAATTGAAAAGTTATGGGCCATTTAATTACTCATAAGAAATCTCAAATTGAATAACCTTGCTTTTCACTTGTGTAAGAACCATTGGCATGGGCATTGATAAAATGGTGACATTATATACAACATTGTCCTTTTTCAATTATTTCTAAGTCAATAAAACAACTCCATAAACTACAAGTGTTGTGTTTTAGCAATTATGTACATGTGACAATCATCTAAAGCATCCGCATTTTGAAATTTTCCAATTATGGTAAGGATTTTCATATGTTTTGCTGGCTATATTGCACTAATCTATATGGCCGTTTCTTTTGGAGATATGCTAGTAGAAGTCATATGGATTACAACATAAGAGTAGGTACAATACGCTACGATGTATTGAATATGAAGAAAAAGAAGACAAAGTTGAAATAGGAAATTAGAATATTGACTAGGTGTATTTGTTGAAAACTTTTAGTAGATAGGATGACTAATCCAAAAGGTATGGATGAACTTTTCTAGGGCAAAGATGTGGAGGATGTTTTCGATTAAATAGAAAGTCTTCAAATGGCTACGAAAGTTAGAGAATTGGATAAGACAAATCTTTCAAAATTGCCAAGCTCAATTTGAAAAGCAAAGCCCAAGATTGGTATTAATGTAGGCTTGACCCACCTCCTAATGATTGGAAAACTTTGCAGGCGTTATTGCATATGCAATATGAGATATATGATGAAAATGAGTTAAAAACCAAAATGGATGTGGTGCGTCAAGAATCCAGGTAGAAGGTTCAATTGTACTATGAAAGGTTAGAATAGTTTTTTATTAAGGGCCACATTTCAGATGTAAAGAGGCGAAGACAATTTCTAGTTAGATTATGACCAAAATTGAGGAAGTTGGTGGTGGTTTGCACCTATTAAAACATGGATGAACTTTTATCAATTGTAGTAGAAGTGGAAAAAATGTTGGGGGAAATAGGAGAGACACCATATGAACCTTTACAGGAAGAAAGGGAGGAGGAAATGGCACTAGGAAAAACTAATACTGACAAGTAGTTATAGGTATTCAATGGTACTCTTGGTAACTACTTTGGATAAGGGGAAAATGGCAAGAAAGGACCTAGTCAAGAAATGACTAGCATCATTTAATGCCAACTTTGTAAGTCAAAAGAACATATTGCATCTGCATGCTTTAGATTCACTAATTTAAAACCAAGGTGTGCCAAATGTGGTGGGGGGCATAAGATAGATAATTATAATCTAAAATGTTCTTTTTTTTTAGGCATGGGGCACACAAAAGATAGATGTTGGAAAAAAATGGTAATGGCCCATCTGTTTTTGCAAATTTCCTAAAAGTGATGGTTAATGATAAGGAAGTTACATCTATATTTATCGAATTAAACTAGCTATGTGGAGTTAAACACAATATTTTCTTTGGAATTAAAATGCAAAACGCAGATTACTTGTATAAACATCCATATCTAGAGTAGAAGTAGAAGAATTACTTGAAGAGTAAAATAGAAAATCTAAACACATTGGAGTAGATGGAAACATTAGATCAAAAATTTTGTCACATTTTGTTAAAGGAAAGATCTTTTTAACAGCCACGGAAACAATTTTCATTATTCTTGGGGAGTTGGAATATCTTGAAGGTCTAGTGAAATTGGCTAGAAAAAGAAAGGATGTCGAAGTAGCCTAGTCACAAATAGTTGCTATCATAGATACCTTTACAATCAAATGAGTGTGCATCAACAAAACTCACCATAGCAAAAAAATTCATCTAGTGATTGAAATCAATCAAGCACTAATTAAAGGTTTGGTTAATACCAGTGCATCAATGTTGATCATGGCAACTAGTATGGTAATATAGCTTCACATAAGCATTTGGTTTTAGGTCAAGAAATGTATAAAATTGCATTAAGCACAATCACTCAAGCATTGGGAAAGATCGTTGATATCCATGTCACAGTTGGTAAGGTGGTTTGCCAAATGATTTTCTTGGTTGTAGACATTGATAGTTATGATCTACTATTAAGGTTGGACTTTCTTATGAAGATTGGAACAATTGTAGATGTTGAAAAGGGAATTATGTACGTTTGGAACGGACCTAATGTAGTAGTTACAGTTCTAGCCTTCAATGTTGTCAATATGTTTTAAAGGATTGTAAGGCCATAAGAAGCAGGAAATGCCAAGATGAGAAAGGATTTCAATAGAATGAACTTGGAATAGTTATGTGCAACTAAAGATTTTGCATGGGATTTTACATCAACACGGCCTGATTCTACCACTTGTACTGATGATTTTTTTCCGAAGTAAACTTGAATGAAGCAAAGGGAAATGTAGATGATAATCTTTATAAGATTTTGCTAATAGAAAAAATTATGATTGAGAAATTGAACAATCATGATATGAATAAGGTAGTGGAAGATGAAGCACCAATGCAAATGTTCAATTTGGGTGTTGTAAGAACAACAACAAAAAGTTGTTAGAAGGATGGTACATAGAGGATGATGATTATGTAAATTGGATTTAATGTGTTCAAGCAGGGGAAGAACAAAAAACCCAATATCTTGCAAACAAGTGTTTTGAATCTCCATCTCATCTTTTTATGGTACTAACATCATAAGGAAAGGAATCCAAAAAGGAAGAAGACAAGTGGATTGAAATCAAGGCAATGATTAATTCAAATACATCTATTGATGAAAAACAAATAGATGAATTGTGGTATTTGTTGGAGTAGCTTCAAGACATATTTGCATGGCACAAAGGTGAACTAGGTCATTGCACCATTGATGAAGATACAATTGACACACAGGGGTTGCTACCTTGTTAGATGACACCTAGAAGGCCATCTTATTGGCAAATTCAAGCATTGGTGGATTTGGGGAAGATGTGCAAAAGTGCCTCAAAATATGTAGCTAGAATCATTCTACCAATAAATAAGGATGG
>Ga0209208_10009383_pt1 | contig 12865 bp, 13 predicted proteins | sample S1TSphfallax_3_FD_187694 | JGI IMG/M metagenome (GOLD analysis project Ga0209208, IMG submission 187694) | Host-associated microbial communities from peat moss isolated from Minnesota, USA - S1T2_Fd - Sphagnum fallax MG (SPAdes) (version 2) | ecosystem: Host-associated > Plants > Peat moss >...
TGGACTTGAATACTCAAAAATAATTGTTAAATCTGCCAACACCAGAAGAACCAGTCAATGAAACCTTCTATAAAACTGCTAGCATTACTGGTTTTTGAGAAAAACTGGAATGCTTGGTTAAGGACCAGCCTTGTCCTAGTGGCTCACTAGGAGTAGAATGTGCCCTAGGCTGTGCAAGCCTTAAATTTGAAGCCTTCAATAAACATTTGGTTTAGCTCCACAAACTGCTTGTTGCACCATATCTTTCCTACCATTGCATCTAGATTAAGGGGCTAGATTCCATTGGTTTGAAATCCTTGCAAATGTTGGATTGATTTAGTGTTTTTTTAAAAACTAAGGATGCCCACTTGGCACTATGCCAAATCTTCCTAATTACCCGCACCTTTCCTTTTGTTAACCAATGTCCATACATTTGTATAAGGTTAAATGCAGTTTTGAAGTATTTAAAGCATGCAACATCCACAGGTTGTAATGCATGGTTTGTATGTGATGGCAAGGTACTTAGATTCAACTCCATTGCCCTTGTTCTATTCAAGCATATATTCAAGCCCATAGGAGTTGTGGCCATCTAGGATAAGTAGGTGGTGATTGGATGTACATAGATTGCCACCATGGGCTTGAATAGATGCAATGAAATGCAAAATCCATTTGTCAATTAAAATTGAGGGCCTTCCAAGCTTTGGGTGTGCATAGCCATTGTAGCCTCAAATTCTCATCTTGCAATGTAACTTCTCTTGAATTGCTTACCTTTGAATATGTAATAGTAGGAAGGGACTCACTTATTACATTGAGGTAGGATAACATGCTTAGCCATTTTCATTTGTTTGGAGCCAATTTCACATCCATAGATTTTGAACCTATTTGAGCTAGAATGAATGCCCTTGCCTAGCTTGTGCACCAAAATTGTCGTAATTCCAAATCTGATTTGGCTAGTAATCATGTGCATTATATGTTTTTGTTAGGTTTGTGTAAAAAGTCTACACATTTGTTAAGCACAATCCTTTTGTAGATCCAACTTCCAAACCATAAACAACCTTCAAGTTCATATCAAAATGGCATTTCTTCAACCATCTAACCCACCCCCATCCTAGAATCATGTTCTTGAATAGAGTCGATCATTCTTGTTTAATCTGAGTAATCTTCAACTTCAATTGTGTGAATGTGATAGGATGTTCAAGTCCTTGCATTTTTTTCACATATTGGATGAACACCTCCTCCTCCTCCTCTTTGCTCAAGACTCTTGTTTTACCTCTATTTTTAATTTGAATAATTACATACAGATGGAACCTAACATGTATTTAAAATGTGTTTTGAATTTTGAATCTAGTTCCCACAAGATTCATTACACACATTAAGTTTTCATTGTCCCTATTCTCCTTATTTTTGAACCTTTGCCTTGTAGATCTTCTAGTAGCATCCTCATCACTTATAGTTTCATGTGTCACATGATCCTTGGGCCTACCATATGACTATTGAAATGCATCATTTGCACCTCGCCTACCTAGTTGGCTTGATTTTGACTAAGTAGGTTCAATCACATTTTCATTTTTGTCTCCTCCTTATAATTCATTCCACATACCAAAATTGTTTGTTTAAATTATTGATGCACCAAATCAACTTCTCATGTGATCAATTCAAAGCTTATTCAACCTATGGGAACTAATATAGATGCAAAAGGTTGTAGATTTTTTCAATAGATGATTTGAGGTGATTCCTCTCATTGTGTGCATTCAAACTCCTCTTGATAAGCCCATTCTAGTTTTAAATCTTCACCATTCATCTACATTATTTTGTTTTAATTCTATGTTTGGAAACAACTTGAACATCTAATATTCTTTTAGAACGTTTGTGATGTTGCTATGTGTCTTCTTGACAAATAATTAAACAAATTTACTAGACCTAAAATAGTCAGCTTGTATGACCCAAATCTATCACTTAGCATATTCAAAATGCAATCTTAATGTACCCAAAATGTACACATTGTTGCAAGCAAGATGATTTATACCAATCAATTAACCATGAATATACAACAATATCAAACTACAAGAAATTATAATAGTGTGGAAAGCATATGTTGATTGTTGACTTAATAAATTACACCAATCATAAACAAATTGAATGTTTAAATATATATGTTTATAGAGTTCCAACTAAATCAAAAACATATAACCTGAATTCTTTGGATTTTTTAAAACCTTTGCAATAGATAATAACATCTAGTAATGATTAGTTTTGAGTTAGCTTTTGCCAAATAATATTTTTAAAATACTTACTTCTTTTGTGTATTATTATGTTATATCACTTATATCTATTTTACAATGTTCTTAAGGTGGTTTGACTACAATAGTTATGACCATGACCAACACCCTAGGTTTGATGACATGAACAAACCCAAATAATAAGTTCCACAAGTGATATAACACAAGTATGGTGCCATGAAGTACAACTTACATCATTTAACAATTGGTTCCCTAATATAAATAAACTTTACACATACACCAATTGTTTTGGTACCAAATGAGTCATTTTGAAATTGATCATGTATGAAATTAGTCCTATTCATGGTCAAATATATACTAAAACTAACCATGCTTACATTTTGTTTCTTCTTGTTTCAAACACATTGATTTTTTAAATGAAACCAATGTGAAGTTGGCTTTGAATGTTGGATTAGTGGAATTAGATTTTATTTTTTTTTGTGGGTGGTTTATTTAAAGTTGAAAATGACTACATACCTAATATTATTAAGGCATTTGATTACAATTATGTTTGTTGTTTTAATATAGTTTATACAAATATTGAAAACAATTGAAAAAATATATATAAAAGGCTAAATATCAATAAATACTTGGGTTTTAGTGGCACATTCAAGCATTTTTCTGATCTTTTTCTTAAGTGGAATAAGTGGCTCTTGATTGGCCCCACTTTTTGTGTTCTCAACATCCCTTTTTTTTATTCAACAACTATTAACACTATACCTAGATTAACTAAGTTACCTATGGGTGTACTTAAGAGTTGCTTATACTAACTAGGCTACCATGAGTGTGCCTAAGTGCTACCTAGAATAAATAGGTTACATATAGGCTACCTAGGGGTTGTTTAGATTAACTAGGGTATCTATGGGCCTACTTAAGGGTTGCCTAGGTTATTCATGGTATCTAAGGTTTACTTAAGGGGTGAAATCATTATCAAAGGAGCCAAGGATTATGTGTAGTATTAGAAAATATCACACCCCCCTAACTTTGAAAAAAAGGATTCAATAATTGATTTGGACATATGTTGCAAACATGTGGGTTGACCTTGTTGTGTGCTCCTATGTCGACACCTATAACCATCATTGTCACCACACTCACAACACATAACATAAAAATACCTTAAATGGCACACCACATCTAAACCAAAAGACTAATTCACTTGTAACAACACAAAAATCGAAACATTTGCATAACAAAGAAAACTGCAAAGCAAAAATTATGCTTTGGAATTTTAATCGCCAAAAGTGATTTGAGGTCACATAAAATGGGATTATATTCCATGACAAATATTTTGAACCTCGTTCACACAGGAATTGGTTCAAGATTAACTAATTAACTTAACTGACCCAATTTATCCCTAATTAACTAAGACCTGATTGAGTAGTTAAACTAATGCACCTAATAGTTGTTGTGTGTTCTTATGACAACGCCTATAACCATCATTGTCACCACACTCACAACACAACACATAAAAAACCCTAAATGGCACACCACATCCAAACCACCTCCCTATTTAAGGCTAAAGTCCCCTTAAATCAAATAACATCATATAACTACTTGTTAAAAATCCACCATGGATGAACATTTTGATTCCAAGGCAAAAAGATCATTAGGCCCAATGCAAATGTGAACCCCATCATGAGTTGCCTAACTATAATGCCGCAACCCTAACATTGGGCTCGCGACCAAGGCAAAGGGCTTGCAAGGTTGCAGGCCAAGAAGGAAGCCCGAGAGTCACATTGCATGCTCCCGGGAATGTGAAAAGTGTGAGGGAATGAACCCTCAAACTCCCAAGGCAACTCCCATTATGGGAGATAAAGTCCCGGTGGACTCCCGAATATTCAAAGGACAATTGTAGGGGTCAAAATTCAATGGTTTGAATAGTTTTTTATATCATTGGAAATCTTTTGGAACGTAGATGTCTAAAATGGGCTCGCATCTCTCATTTAGACATTTGAAACATAAGTTATGGCCAAAAGAAAGGTCGGGAGTCAAATTGGCAATTTGATTCTCGACCACTAAAAGTCACAAATCGACCCGATTTCATTATGTCCAGGTGACGTGCAACACGTCGTTAAAAAGCTTTTGACGAGGGCTACAACTTTGCTTCAAACCTCATTTCAATCCAAGGTCTGTACACAAAGTTATAGGGCCCCAAAGTTGTAAGAGTCCCAACTTTGGCAATTTCAGGACTCCCACTTGGGAGTCCCGGGACAAAAAGCCATTTGGATGTGGGCCCTGTGAGCAACCATAGAGTATACTATAAGGGGGAAGGTGGTGGCTTCCCTCAAGTTTGGGCCATGGTGAGTCTTGTGAATCCAAGTTGCTCATGGCTCGTCCTAGCACCAAAAGTGTTCCAACAATGCACTAACCAACTTGTTGCTTGGTTTTGTGCAAATCCATGTGAGTGAATAAGCACTTGTCAATCTTCCTAATTTCATCCCAGAGCTTCAGCATGCCCCTCTACCCCTCTAAAATGTTGCAAGCCAAAGAACGTGCCCCAACTTTTGACTCTTCTGTTGTTTTCAGTTTAGACTCACATTTGAGTCTACCAAGGAGCTTGGGAGCACGTCATATAATCCTTCAAATCCCCAACCAAATGTGATTACCATGGAAGAAAACCTTCGATTAATTCTACTATGTGACCTTAGGAACCTAGGTCTATTGGGTGTACCAAGGGCAAAACCATTTGCCAATTGACATTTTTTCCATTGGTGGCGTGAAACATCCCATATGCCAACCTTGAAAACATTTGTCACAAATCAACATGGTGGCAATTCCTAAAGTTTGCCCACACAACAAACATTGTAAGCTAGTTAGAACCATGGCTAAAGATGGGTCCATTTGGCCATCCACATTGGGAGGATGACATGGTGCACAATTACGCACATGGTCCTTCCATGTATGACCATCTTAGCCCACTAACAACAACACTCTAGAAGGTACAACCTTTCGCACACGTAGAACAACATGTCCTACAATCACATCCAAAGTAATCGGTCTTGTCTACTGTAAGTAAATCTCCATGTTCAAACTTTTGAATTTGAAGTTGATAACCACCTCCACATATAGTGGCATAATGCGATGTATCCTGGGGTTAGGCAATTTCCAAATTTTCCATAGCCATGGGCATAACATGTCGGAACAAGGTGATTCATTGCTCACATGCCTGAATCCACACATTAGGATCATCCATGTTGACTACTACCATCGCATATCATTGAATTGAAGCTGGTAACTTGGGCTCATGACCAAACAATAAGAAGTATGGTGAAAAATATGAAAGAAAAGCTTGCCAATTGAACCTATACCCCATAGTTAGCCATGGTAGTTGTAAGTCCCAATCTCGAGTATAGCCCTTGTGAAGACCATACTTTCACAAACCCCACTTCACCATCTACACCATCTATTCAACTAACTTGTTTGCTTCAAGATGGTTTCATGAAGTCATGTGATGATCAATCAATGATTTTTACATAACTCTTGGAATTCCCCACATAATTATATACCTTGGTCAATGAAAACTTTAGCTAGAGCCCCAAACCTACTAAGCACCCTGTCCAAAAATGCATATGTTGCTCATTCACTATTACGATCTCATAACGAAACCAATTCGAACCACTTGGAAAAATGTTCAATCATAACCAAAACATATTGATTATGTCAAGGTGTCAAATTCAATGGGCCAGCAAAATCCAAACTCCATCAATACCCCAAACCCCATAATTGGTAAGGGTTGTAAGTGAGGTGTAGGTGCATTGAAAGATGCCCAAATTCAATCACACACCATACACCTAGAAACAAATTGTTGAACTTGCAATTGCATCCTTCACCATTAATACTATGTCTGAAACAAATTGTATGTTTATTAGACCCCCAAAATGGTCCAACTCTTGATGAGCATGCCTCACAAGGCTTTAAGTTGCTTTGGGCAAGGCACAACCTTCACTAGTCCATTTACCCACATCCGTAGGAGGGAATTACCTTTTCATTTGAACCGCTTGGCCCTATGCACAACACAATCTTTTCTTTGGGTGTTAATCCAATTCAAACTTCACTTGCTTGCAAATATGTAATGACAGGTGCATCATCATAAATATCCAAGGCGCCATTGCCCTTCAACTCCATGTCCACATCATGGGGATCCCCATCATCCATACTAGTTTGAGGTACATCCCCAAAACACCCCAATAAGGTACAAAGGTATGCAAAGGCATACCATCCTGGTACCACCTACAAATTCACATCACCATGCCAACAAACCTTAGTGGTATCCTCCTCATGAAAACTTGGGTTACAACTCAACCCATCAACATCTTGATTAACCCTACTAGACTTATGAATTATATCAAAATCATACTCTTGTAAGATAAGTGCCCACATGGCCAACTTTCTTATGAGTTTATCTGATTCCATAAGGAATTTCAAAGGCTGGTGATTGGTGATCAAAATGAATGGACTACCATAAAAATTACATCGAAATGATGAAACAACCCAAACAACTACAAGGCATTCCCCCTCATATGAACTATATTTCGCTTCCATTTTGTTATTGGACCAACTGACATATGCCACCACAAACTTTTGACCATCATCATCAAGTTGGGTAAGCATAGTTCCTAACCCTAAAATATTCCAATCTGTGTGTAATTGGAACGGTCATCCTTAGATGGGTCACCTCAAAATGGGGGCTAATGAAAGTTTGGTTTTGAACTCTTGAAAGGCTTGGTTTTGTGGCTCATCCCAAATGAATTCATGGTCAATCTACATTAATCGGGTTAAAGGTTTGGCTATGCTACTAAAGCCTTTCACAAACCTTCGATAATAATTACACAAGCCCAAAAAAGCTCATAACCAACTAACATTTGTTGGTTTGGGAACCTTTGAAATAGTTTCAACCTTGTCCTTCTGAACCTCCAATCCACTTGGATAAATCATGTGACCCAAATACTCTACATGAGTACGAAAGAACCAACACTTGTTTGGATGAAGCTTAAAGTTATGTTCCTTAAGTCTTCCAAACACCTTTCACAAATGGTGCATATGATCTCTTGGGGTTATGTTAAAAATAATGATGTCATCAATGTAGCATTTGGCAAAACCAAGATTTGGCAACATTTGATCCATGACCTTTTGAAATTTTGCAGGGGCATTTTTTTAAACCAAATGGTAAAAACTTCCATTGGTACAAATAATCTTCCCCATGGGCGATTAATTCCCCAAAATGTTGTCTTGACCTTATCACCCTCCCTCAATGGCAATTAATGGTAATTAGACCTTAAGTCCAAGATATTGAAAATTTTGGCTTGTCCGAAGGGCATGACATATTTGTTTGAACGGGTCCATTTATTTGCCAAACGATAATCCCCACACATGCAGTGTTCAATCCAATTGTCAAAAATGTCTTTCTTAATTAACATCACTGTTGTTGAAGCATATTCACCTTTAAATAGTTCCACCAAACCAACATCTAACAACTCTATTGTTCGAGCTTGAACTAAAGCTCTCTCCACCTCACTAAGCCTGTAAGGTCACCTAAAATTTGGATTATCATCCTCCAATATGATTTGGATCTCTTGTGTCACATTGTAACCTTGGGCTTGCAACCAAAGCAAGGGCTTGCGAAGGCGCGGGCCAAGAGTGAAACCTAGGAGTCACATTTCATGCTCATGGGAGTGTGGGGGAGTGTGAAGGAATGAACCTCCACACTCCCAAGTGAGCTCCCACTTTGGGAGTTGGAGTCCTTATGGACTCCCGAATCTTTAAAGAGCAATTTCAAGGGTCAAAAACCATTTGATTGAGGATTTCCTTATATCATTGGAAAGCTCTTGGAACTTAGATGTCTAAAATGAGCTTGCATGACCCATTTGGTTACTTCAAACACAAGTTATGGCCAAAAGAAAGGTCGGGAATCAAATTATTAATTTGACTCCTAACCACTAAAAGTCGGGAATCGCCTCAATCTCCTTGTGTGAACGCAGAATGCAACATATCTTTGGAAAGCTCTTAACAAGGGCTATAACTCTACTTTAGACCTCACCTCAAACGAAGGTCTTCACACAAAGTTATGGGCTTCCAAAGTTGTAGGAGTTTCAATTTTGGGAATTTCGTGACTCCCACTTGAGAGTCTTGGGACTAAATGACATTTGGGTGCTGGCCCCATGGCCAGGCACAAAGAATACTATAAGGGGGAAGGTGGTGGTTTCCCCCAAGTTCAGGCTTTGGTGAGTCTTGTGAGTCCATATTTTCCCGTGCTTTGTTCAGGCACCAAAAATGTTTCAAGTATGCACTAACCAACTTGTTGTTTGATTTGTGCAGGTCGTGTGAGTAATTGATTCGCTTGTCAATCTTCCTAGTCCCCATCCCAAAACTCCAGCATGCCCCTGTACCCCCGAAGTGCTGCGAATTAAGGAGCGCGCCCAACTCCTTCTCCTTCCGATGTCTTCACCTTTGGTCTCATAGATCAGTCCATCAAGGAGCTTGGGGGTGCGTCATCTTGACCCTTTAACTGACCCAATTATTTCAAATTGAAAGCAAAACATCTAGTGAAATATCATATTATTTATCATGCTTCATGGACCTCACCTTTTGTAACTATCGGGCCAATTCCTGGGTCCCATGTTTTTGCAGTCATTTATACCTTGGGTTGGGATGATGAAACATCCCCAACACTTGAAATTAAGGGCATGGCCTCTGATTTTTATGCAAAATGTGGAAAGGTGCCATCATGTCCTAACGCCCCGACATCACCAATTTTTTGTTCCACACCCATAAATGTCCCTTAGCATCCTTGATCCCATAATTGCCAAGCATGTATTTATCGTGTTGTAACATCATCCCCCCCCCTTGCACTACCATAACTGACCCAACAAAAGTTGCAACAATTAAAAGATGGGGTGGAGCTAGTGGGTGTGATTGGCCAAAACATAACTATTATGCCAAGACCAAGATGAAAATCCATGTGAGGCAATTGAGATCCATAACTTGCCCTAAAATTTGCTTACGGGCTCCTTCGGAAATGCCTTGCACAATTGTGGTGCCGATGCAAAACCCCATGGCATGTTCCCTTTCATCTACATTAGGTTTTTCCATATTGGATGAATGGGAGTCCCAAATCATCCTTGGGCCCCCATTCCTAAATGCATGAGAATGTGGAAAATTCAAGAATGTTGGTAAGGTTGCTCGTGGAAGGCCAACCTTATTGACCACAACCAAAGGTGGTCAGTCATCATGACAAACCGCACATGAATGGTGTTTTGGATCCAATATGTCATCCACCAAGCATGTGAGTGACCTAGGAATGAGTTCATATGCTCGTTGGATCACCTCTGGCGGTGTTAGGTTAGTCCACATCCATTGGAACAGATGAGCTCATGAACCAACTGAAGCAACATCCACATGCATTGGCTTACCAATCCAAGCCCTAATTTGTTGCCATCCAACCAAAATAATTGGCCTAAAATCCCCCAACGGTGGGACATCCTCCAACAAATATGCACATGGGTGCATATGTGACTACTACAAATGTTGTTCAACATGAATCAAAACCTAAAATAAACCTAACATGGGATCAAAAAGTCCTTGACCCATATTCGCCAGTGAAAGACCTTGGCATGACCATCCAAAAATGACTAAATCAATTGGCCCAATCCTTGCCAAATCTCACACCCCCAACAAGGTGATGTTGCTTTGTAAGGAACACTAATAACCTTGTATGCCAAGGTTAGTAACAAATGGGGATACCTTTGTTGCAACATCATGACATGCCACATGGAGGCTTGTCTGGCTTGTGGATCTTTCTCTGCATAATGGTATCTCCAGACTAAGATGCTCGATTATACAATTGTAACTAATCCAAAACAAATGCCTCTAAACAATTCAAATAAACATATCCCATCATTGGGAATATCCCATTGAATTACCTTAGTATCCAACGGGCTTAAATTTTGAGGCCCATTACCAAAGTTCACAAGTGATTGTGGGCTTGGTGATGGAAGAGTGTATGAAGCCTAATGAATATAATGACTAGCCAATGCTTGGAGTTGAGTCAATGTGCCCATGTGGCCTAGGATCTAATGGAGAAACTGGAATGATTGGCATTGTCGCAACCCCACTTTGGCCAAGTGTGGGGGTGAAGCCCAACACTTCCAAAGTTGGGGATTTGGAGTCCTCCGAGACTCCCGAATGTTTAGGGTTCGACAGCAAGGCCCAAAACACCTCGCATTGAGGTTTTCTTGGTGTCATTTGAAAGGTCTTGAAGCGTAGATATCGAAAATGGCCTCGCATTGGCCATTTGGACATCTGTAACTCAAGTTATGGGCAAAAGAAGGGCCGGGAGTCAAACTGGCAGTTTGACTCCCGACCACTAAAAGTCGGGAATCGACCTCTTCCCGACCTCCGAATTGAGAGTGCGAGATGTCGTTGGAAAGATCTCGACGAGGGCTACAACTTTGGTTCAGACCTCGTTGCGATCAGACTTGAAAGTCGGGAGTTATGAGCTCCCAAAGTTCCAGGACTCCAATCGGGACAGTTTCGGGACAATTTCGGGACTCCAACTTGGGAGTCCTGGGAAAAAGAGCCATTTGGATGTAGCCTCAGCGGAGTGTCGCAAAGAATACTATATGGGGGAAGGTGGTGGCTTCCCCTGAGTCCGGGCCGTGGTGTGTCCCGTGGTCCAAAGTGCCCGTGGCTTGTCCCAACACCCAAAGGTGTCTCGAAATGTGAACTAACCACATGGGTGGTTTGTTTTGATGCAGATGCAAGCTTGATCTACTAAACCTTCTTCCTAGTCTAATCCATGGGCTCCCAACTCGACCCTCTACTCCCTTTTAGAATTAGAAGCCGGGAGCGCCTTCCGAGTCCCAACTTTCCGCAACTACACTTTGGTGAACCCTCAAGTGGGTTCACCCCGGGACTTGGGAGTGCGTCAGGCATCCCATGTGGCCTAAGATTCAATGGAGAAATTGTAATGATTGGCATCCCATGTGGCCCTGACACCGCCAATTCACCATGGATGTCAAAATGTGATATGGGCATGGGTTAAGATCGGCATCAATCAATCCAAGACCATGAACAACAACTTTGCCCAACATTAATGGTTGAGCACTAAAGTCCAACAACATCCTAAGGGGTCGATATCATCATGCCAATGCCCCCCTCAACTGAACCACTCCTTCCTCATCATGCATGACCATAACCCCAAGAATAGCACCGGTTCGATCAATGGTTGGTCATGTGGGAAAGTCATGAAGTTTGGCCATAGCCACATGCCAAGATTGAGGTTGAACCTTGGACACTTTCGTGTAATTGGCCTTAGAAACTAGATGGGGAATTATAAAAGGCACAAAAATGTCCTCTGACCTAACCATCACTTTTAAAGTTAGACCATTCTCACATAATGTTGCTAAACAAAACACGGTTGTTAGTTGAATACTTGAAATGGCCAACATCTAAACAAAAAAAAATGGTGTTTGACAAACTATTTTAGCCACCCCCATCAAACTTGTGGGTGCCTTGGACTTTGGAATAAAACTAGGCATTTTCCTTGATACTCCACCTAAAATTGACGCCCCCATAGGATTGGTATCTGTCAACACAAATGATTATGGGAGCTACACATGGCATTGAACTTCACAATGTTGAAGATCTAATATTTCATCGGCACTTTGTGGTTTTGGCACCCACACACTAACCCTTGTCATTGGTGCAACTATGAAAATCATCTCACTAGGATTTAAAACCATGGCATGGTTTCCATCACATGCTACCCATGACTCATGATCTTTTGACATATGTGGCATTGTCTCATTTAGTGCCATTGATCTTGAAAAACCAACTCCACAAAAGAATCCTTGATCCACATCTAACCCATATGATTAGTCATTTTCCCTATCCTTAGCCTTCCCTAGCCCAGATGTAGTAGATTTCACTCCGGCCACCATGCTTATGACCATGGCCTCTAACTATGCAAACCTAGCCTAGGCCTCCATGGTGTTGGGTTGGCCTTGAGTTGGCTACACCTTTCCCCTTCTAGCCTTTCCTAGAACTTTGGCCCTTATTGCCATTGGTGTTCTATGATTGGCCTAGCCATAATTCTAGGTGAAGTTTGAATCAATGATCAACATCATGCCCATATGCATGACAATGGGAACATGGTTGGCTGGAATTAAGGTTGGAAGTTATGGCTTGTGGTGGATTGGGACAATCCTTCTTCTTATGAAGCTCACCACACCTCAAACATTTGTTTTCTCCACTTTGTTCCGCTGAATAAAATGTAGAACTACTATATAATTTTGGTTTAGCCCCCTTGACCTTGGGTGGTGTAGCCTTGGTGGGTTGACTTTGTGATTGTTGACTTGATGGTGTTGGAGAATTCTTTGGGTTTTCCTTATTGAACCCAATGGTGACCACTTGTTCCTCCACCATGTTCATCCCAATCCTTTCCAACAACTGAAACACATTAGCCAAAGTGGGTTGGGTAGGGTGTAATAAAATGGCATTTTACATCTAACGCTTAAGCTCCTTATCTAGGATCCCATACCAAAACCAAAATGCTTGGGCTTCTATGACACCTTGTGTCACCATGATCAACCTATGCATCTGTCCATAAG
>Ga0209208_10009384_pt1 | contig 12865 bp, 5 predicted proteins | sample S1TSphfallax_3_FD_187694 | JGI IMG/M metagenome (GOLD analysis project Ga0209208, IMG submission 187694) | Host-associated microbial communities from peat moss isolated from Minnesota, USA - S1T2_Fd - Sphagnum fallax MG (SPAdes) (version 2) | ecosystem: Host-associated > Plants > Peat moss >...
CCATTGGATGACAGTCTAATGAACATCAACGTCAAATCGTATTGCTCCATCATGTTTCTGATTGGGTAGATAGTTTGATTGGTCCAAGTGGGTTGCTATTACCTGGAAATTACTAGTCTCCCACCTATTTGCAGTCCCAATTTTTGTTTTATCGGTGGAGTTGGAAAAAAAAAGTTGCTGGGGGTGAGTGAGTCTATCCGGAGAGCACGGGTATCGATCGGAATTTCTCCTTAGCAAAAGGGTGTGAATTTTCGAAAGCAAAATGCTCACTCACTCCTCCTACGGCCATTTGGGTTTTTTTTTTTTTTAATTTTTTTTTTAAAGAGGCCTCATCATTTTTCCTTGGGGGGGAGATGGAGGTATAGAATTTTGGTATATTGCATTCCTATAATGTTCCCAACATGTTCCCAATGTGTTCCTCAAGGGTGTGTCACCCAAGCACCACACTTTTTTTTTAATCCCATACGGTTTGCCGAAAGTTCTCCCCTTCTCAAAGGGAACAGATGATGTAATCTTGCACTTTGTCCATAGTGATCGTGTTCTTTTTGGTCATGGGCCAATCAAAGAGGCCGGTTACCAAAATAAAAATGTACGATATAAACTTTGTATGGTATTAGGTACTTTCTGCCTGACTACATACCCATATTGGAGGCCATCTAGCACCTTAGAAGGTTAAATAATAGCATATCAAATACATATGTACTTTTGATCTTGTAAATAACCCCCTGTCTCAGTTTTTTGAAAAAAAATAATTAATTAATAAAAAGAACCGCCGGTTATGATACTTCATAATTAAAGAATCTCTCATTCCACCTATTTTAAACACTCAAAGAACCTAAGGTTTTCTTGTGAAAATTTTGAAAAACAACATATATGGGTTTCTGGGTGCTCCTTTCATTCCTTTTTTTCGTATTATTTTCATTTAGAATGGCAATTATCATACATTGAAATCGGTTCTTTGATTTTCTGAGAAGTTATGAGAGACCAAAGAAGAACCTCCTTGATAGCTCAGGGGCTTAGGTGCCATTTTTGATACCCGTACACACACATTGTGTGCAATCTTGATCTTGTAAACTAGAGGAGTAATATGAACACAGAAAGTACTGCCTGGATTTTTTCTTTTGATGAAGTATTCAGTAGACTTCGGCCTACCAGCCTCAGGCACAGATCTCAAATCACAGAAGGGTTTGTACTTAGGCCCTTTTCCTATACTTAACTACCAAACCCATGTGTAGAAGACTTGGCTGCATGGCAAGACTGAGTGAAGAAGCTGTGTTTTACTCAGCATGTAGTCATGCATTTTGTGGACCATCTGAGGTCTGAATTGGATTTAGACACTATACTATAAATTGTTGTTATTGTGGGAGTGCTGAACCATACATGTCACAAGCAGGTCCCAAATGCAAACTCTTCTTTTGTCAGGAGAGTTGTCGGAGATGAAAGTTCAGTCTAGGAATCACCACATTGACTTCCATATACTAATTAGAAAGTGTTTAATTTGGAAACGAGCTTGTAGCCTCTACACACATGGGGTACAAGAGGTCAATGGGGGTTGTCTCCCAAAAAACCTTAAATCATGCAAACTCCACTTAATGTATTACAAGAAAATGGGTGTTCTTGGGAATTGTTTTGTAAATGCTCTTGCTATGGTTTACATTGTGAGGCTTCTTGTGTATATTTCCTTCTGTTCAATGGGTTGTCTCAACTTAATTCTCTTCATTGTATTTAGATGAAAACATTGTTGGCAACTTTACAAGCATTTCACTCTTTAATTTGTCTTTCACCATATGTGACCTCAAAGTTGGCTCATCTTTTCACGAAATCCTGTTCCAAAAGGTATGCAAACTATGAACCTAGTTTAGTTTTCAGTTCAAAGTTTTCCCCAACTCATGGATTACAAAGACTTATTCAAACCCAATATTGTGGGGGTGCAAATCCTAACCCGTCAATTGTGCACACCTTCAAATGTGTTGCCTTTCATTTTCCCCCTTTTGTTTTCATCAAAGACTTGGCACCCTATCCACCCCAAAAGTTCTTTAGTGTGGTGGGATATTGGCACACGAACTTTAGCCTTGGGCGGTAGGCATTGCCTTGTCTCATCAAATGAATGAAAGAGAAAAATTATAAGGTGTTGTTGTATTTGCTCACCCTTGCAATGACAATCTCCTTTTGAAGTTTGACACTTAACTCAACCCATCCTAGTAGCCCAAGGGAAAACACAATCTCTTATTTCTTTCTCACAAAACTCAAAAGCCATTAAGTTTCAAGACTTTGAATATTTGGTTTAGATAGTAATCACTAAACCAAAAATGGATTGCCTTTTCTAGGCAAAGTCTGACATTTTTAAAACATCCTTTAAGGAACCCACAAGTTGCAAGGGTTAGTGTTTAGGGTAAACCCTAAACCCTTAAACCCTAAAACCCTACCTTCTAATTTCTACTGACCCAGATATCACAGTTGGGAGCAGTTCATGCTTTGGGCAGTTTTCAAAGTTGCCAATTCTCAATGTTGGAACCAACCTTGAACCAATTTTATAATCATCTCAATATTGAATATATAACTCCATTATACTAGTGAAAAATCAATTTTGGACTCAATACCAAGACCATGCTAGTACTATACCTATGAGTAAAGTTTGGCGTCTTTTGCCAAAATAATTAGTTTTTGGGAAAAAAGTTTTGAAACATAATTATATAATATATTCATTTTTCATTTTTTGAAAAATTAAATTGTAATGTTAAGATGAACAAAATATTACAATTATTGAAACAATTCAAAATGCATTCATTTTTGAATTTTTTTACAATCATTTCTTTATGGACCATGGGTATTAAGTTTTAAAATGTAATTTTCATCACAAACTTCTCACCCCATAATTTGGTAATGGAAATTCTATGAATTGTCTTTTTTTCATGGGTTTGTGTTTTTTGCATGCAAATATCATGTATTTAAAACACATATGAAGCACTTATAAATAGGATGAATAAATTCATGTGAATGGAAAATTCACATGAAAAAAAATCATCCTACTTATTTATAGGTGTTTTATATATGTTTTAAACATACAACATCTATGTGCAAAAAGTATGAACCCATGAAAAAATGAATTTCACATGATTTCTACTACCAATTCATGGATGAGAAGTTTGTAATCTTTGTCACACACCATTACACAACAACACTCTCATTGAATATGACCAAAAGATTTGCAAAAATCTACCATTCATCACCTAGGTGCTTGAAGTTATAATGAAACTTTTGTTTCTAAAGTCTTTGCATAATGTTCATGAAGAGGTACCAAGCATAAAAGTTTTCAACTAGTAAACTTTTTGCAATTGAAATCACAACTAGCAAGCAACAAAAGATGATTGATTCTATGTTTAATTGAATGAACAAGGAAAACTAACTATTTATTGTAGCTCAAAAGGTGCATGCCCTTTCAAAGATCCAAATGCATGTTCAACAAGAGGAAACAATTACCAAATCTTTGAAATGGCTTGTTGGAAGGCCACAAAATTAAATGGAAGCAACATCCCTTTTGAAAAAAAAAATGAAAAAATAGAACAATGAAGATGGGGACAATTCCATATCAACAAAATGGAGGAAAATGAATGCTTACACAAATTGGTTTGCATCACACCTTTGGCCTTCAATCGTTGCAACTATGAAAAAGCAAGGTGATCTCACAAGTGTTCTTTCACCTAAAAACCTTTCACAAAAAGCCAAGAAAAGTTAATGCTCCATATGAGAAGTTATTTAAAGGGTCATTTTAGGAGTGGATCATCTAAGAGGGGAAATAAAACCACATTTGAAAGGTGTTATACAGAAAGGGACAATATTTTTAAATGTTGCAAAGTACATTCTTCAATTTTCGAAACAAGATTACATTGAAAGATGAATTTACTACCATCTTGAAACACATGAGTGTTGTTAAACAAAGTCCTTTTGCACTTATTGTACAACCAATCATTCAAAGGAATTTGAATGTAAAACAAATGAACTCTGAAAGGATTTTACAAAAGGAGGAGCATTCAAAATGGATGTGAAATTTCATGAAGAACCGTTTGAAATGGTTTTATCATGCAATTGTTACCCCAAATTGTTGTGTTGTGAAACAATTTGATCAACATGAAGGGTTTATGTGAATTAGGGTTTAGAGAGAGCTTTCACCTTTCTACACAAATGATGATGATTTTAAAAGGATGTTGACACCTTTCTAGAGTTATGTTTCTATTTTTGAGGACATTAACATCTTGAAGTTCTCTTTTGTGTGAGGCTTGAATTGTGTAGGTGAATGTGATGGAAAGGAGAGTAGCATGTACCTTATTAGTGATTGATGAAGTTTAACTCTTGTTAGTGGTTGGCAACATGGTGATTACAAGAGGACAATGTTATCTACAAATGTTGTTGGTGTGGTGTGAAATGCAAAAGTTCAATAATAAAAAGATTATCAATTGGTTTGGGTGGCAAGTTCTTCATTTACAAATTTAATAAATGATTGTGTGCACTATGAAGTGGTGCATCATGTAAAAGATCTAAAGATGTTTTGTTTTCCACTATGCAAAAAAATTGTAAATTTGAAACACTCATATACAATAATAAAATGGATGTGGCAAAAAATGACGACAACCAAAGGCATTTTTCATGATTCTATAAGGTTGGGAATTAGGTGCATTTGTGCAAAAATTGTGAAAATTTAAGTATGAATATTTAAGGAAAGGACCAACATAAGCAAAGAGAATTTAGAATGTCAATTATGTTTGGGAAAAGGACTTCAAAAAAGGGACATAAAAATGTGTTTCTTATTGTTGGGTGATATTTGAAGTTGCAATGTGTTGAAGGAAGTATTATATTAAGTCACATCAACAAATAAGAATTCAAGGCATAGAAGTATAACTAGGTGTGTTTGATCAAGTTGAAAGGTGATTAGTTTAAGGTTCATTAACATAAATTGATCTTGGGAGGTTTTGACAAGTGGTTTATAAAAAACTATTGGAAAATGTTACAACATGAGTGCAAGAGGTGAAGTACAATTGGCAAGGTCCAATCCAACACAAAATCCAAATTTTGAATTGTGAATTAAGGTCATTTTCTTTTCTTTAGGTTGCCATTGTATGTTATAGTTTAACACGACAATACTACCAAAACAACATGGTCCAATGTTCATATAATTCAAAAGGCTAAGTGATTGCAAAGATGATAATTTTAATAAAAATTGTTTATAAATAGAAGGGGATGGTGTACAAAGTTTTGTCATTTTTTATTTGGCAAATGATACTAAAACTGATCAATGTGTCAATTTGGATTAGTAAATTGTTAAGGTCCGTTATGATTTGTGACCTTATTTAGTTACAAAACTACTAAAATAGTATGAAAATTACCACCAACATGGGAGAAAAAAGGTACAACCCTAGCACATAGGGTTGTTTACCTTGTTAAAATGTACAATAATAGGTGAATGCATGGTATGATAATTCAATTTTGACAAGTTGTAGCAAAAAAAAACTAAAAACTCAAAAAATTGCAACTTATGAAAAGAAACCCCAATTTTGATCATTCAAAAGTTCATAATTTAATTTTGGCTTAATTTTTTGAGGCAAGGATTCCACATATGAATTTATTATGTCAAATTATATCATATATTGAATCCCTTTAAATGGTTTGAAGTGAAATTCAATGTCAAGATCTCAATACTGTTCCATTTTAATCAACCAATCAATCCATATTTTTAATTTTGAAAATTCATTACTAAAAATGAATGTACATTTTTATTTTAAAAATGTACATATGTATTAATAATTAATTTGTTAATCTTAATATAATGGCCAATTAACAAATCTAAGCATATATATTTTTGCCATAGGTGTTCAAACCATGGGTACCATATAGAAATCATGTGTGTGATGCACAAAGTGGGACGCCACACCATGCATTCACCCTATCCTTGCATGCCTTGTGGTCAACATGGATGAAACTGGATATCATCTTGTATTTACTAGAAGATATTAAACATGGGAAACAAAAGGAATTAAAGACGTTCAACTATTAGGGCTCAAAAACAATAAACAAATTACAATGATTGTTTCATATTCAACTAATGGGATATCATAAGTCTTTGCATAGTTGTGTTTTTTTGAATTGTTACCACCATCCCACAAAACTACAAGCCAACACATTGTGAAGCTTTAAATTTAAATTGTTTCAATGACATTGGACTTTGGCACCCCACAACCACTTTGGATTCCCCCAATATGCAAAACAACATTTGTCAATTGCACAAAGGGAGGAGAGAAAAAAGGCGTTGAAAACAAACTTGGGAAAATAGGAAAAGGAGTATGTAGTAGTTTGGGTCTGCTTTTAATTTAGATACACAAATTTAATTTTTTTTAGTTTCAACATCACCCATCCATCTACAAGCTTTCAAATACTAAACAAGAGGAGGATTATTGACATGAAGCTACTTCAAAATAATAGGTTGTAAATTAAAGCTCATGGATGAATCCATAGCGAGAGCCACAATATACAAAAAGGTGACAATAACTAGACTATGTCAACTTCTTGTAGAATGCCACCTTGTGCAATCATAATCATAACCATAACCATACCTATCTCAACAATCTAGTTTCAAAACATCACAACACATTTTGGGATTTGTGACTAAGTATTAGTTGTGAAGGACATATGCAACTAACATATTATGAGTTGTTAAATTCATGTTGTTTCGCCCACCTAATTGCAAAGGACAATGATATGTCATTTAATTGCAAAAAGTTAGTTGTATTATAAACTATCTTTTTTTCATTTTGTGAAAATATTGAAATTCCATATCATAAATTCCCATAGTGTGACATGTAAAGTGTAAATTGATCTATAGTTACAATGTTAATATATTAGCCATTTGTATTATATTATTTTACACCCATGTGTCAAGGTTTTATTTGAGATTGAATCACTTCCAAATTATAAGAATTCATTATTAGTTGCACAATGGGGATTACATGTTGGTGCCATTTTATTTCATGGTATTGGTCACAACAATGCATCTATAAGTTTTGAAACTTCCTTGTCATGCTACTTGTCAATGTATTATTTGATAACCATGGACCTAAAGTTACAACGTTCATCTAATAATCACATGTATTATTTTGTTGCACCCATGTGTCAACGTTCTATTTGAGATTTTTTCACTTCAAATTACAAAAAAATATTGTTGATTACATATTAGGGATTATTTCTCATTGTTACTTGTCTTGATTGTATTATTCAAAACAACATATCTATAGGTTGTGGGATTTTTTTTTGTCATGTCATATGTCAACATTATAAAAAAAATTGTCATTTGCAATTACTTTTTGCAACTAGCTTTTAGTTGCAAATGGCATTTGTGAGTAAACAAAACCCAAGAACAAATCACCAATAACCACTAGTCACAAACAATGGATGAACTTTTCTAACGTAATATATGCATACATCAATCGTATACATGTATCCCCAAATGTGTTTCTTTCGATTATACTTATGACTACAATGCAACTACAGTGTGGACCAACTTTGATTTGACACATGGTTGTCAAATAATCATCCACTAGACGACATGTGGCAACATCTACATTATTCATTATTTTGAAAAAAATAACAATATTTTTCCCATCATTCAATCAAGGTCTTAATTAGATTGTGCCATGTGGCAACCCATAATACTTGTTTCTACAACTACTTAAGATTGCAAACCTAATTTCAACATCACAACCTAATTGCATCTATTATTTACTAAATACTATTACCTAGCGCTACCTACTAGGTAGCTTATGTTCCTACAAGGTGTCTTAGGTACCTACCTAGATAGCCTCTAGTTACCTATTTAGATAGCCTAGGTAATGCTCACTAGGTATCTAGGCTATATAACAGAATGGGTACCTTGTTTTCTTGCTTATTCAAATCAAGGGAAGATATACATGAGCTCTAGATCTAGCAACCCTAAATCCCAACATCCAAATGAGCTAGCAAAAGCTCATTGCATCATACTAGGTGCCTCTGTAAGGTCACATATTGGGATACAAAAAAGTGGAACTGAACTTGAAAGCAACATACTACTTCAGTCATAGTCTATAGCAGAATCGAATGTTGCTTATTTAGTTCATGCAACGATAAAAGAGTCCAAATTCTCTCAAGTTTCTGATCTAGTATACCTCTGCTTTTTAGACTATGGTATAGATCAAGAGACAAGCTCTGTCTCTGTATTCTTTACTGGCAACCTACTGTAAGATCTTGGTCTGGACAGCACAAGCCAACCATTCCACTTTTGCTGAATGTAGACCACTGACATTAACACAATTGCCAACAGGGGGATGACAATTTTGTTGTCACGGGTGAAGAAATCTGCATCCACATCTGCATATGGGTAATAGTATGAGTCGTGTGGATAGTAGACAGGCGCACTGAACCTATGATACAAGTGGGGTAGCAACTGTACTGCTGTGCTCCCTATGTAGTACATGGGATGGAGAGGTTTTCCTTTCAGATTCCATAGTGCATTCCCAACAACCTGTGGGAATAAGAACAGGTCCTCTACATTTTGCCAATACTCTTTCCATTTGCTAAGCAAGGAATCAGACATCATGCTAGTCTCTGACATTGTTGGATGTATTCGCATAAATCGGGCTGTGTTGAGTGGCTGCTCATGGGATTTTGTTACAGCATGAATAAACAGGATGCTGAGGAAGCTCATGAAGTGTACAAGTCCACAAATCAAGATCACTTTGGTCTCTTGTGGAAGATTCTTCTGTAGTGTGAGACTGACTGTTGCTGTTTTGTGAGCTTGGCTATTTCGCTTTTTCCAAACCCTCTGAATTAGCTGTAGGATGAGAAGAAGTATCACCAATGTCAGGAACTTGATTATATGCTTGACGTCTTGATATGATGACTCAAACCCCTGGGGTTGAAGTGCATTGGTCCTAGCCAACAAGGCCTCTACTTCTGTTTCACACACACACATGAGCTCAGTACACATTGTAAAAACCAATACCAGCCAAATACAGTGAGAACTGGATCTCGCAAATTCTTCAAAAAGAGTCTTTATGCATCACAGCCACTAGCTGTAGTCTATGGACATAACCATGTCTTGAGAGAAAAGAGCATCCATGTATTTATGAATCATGCAAAACTCCATTCAGTTTGCTATGAAAATACATCAAGCAGCTGTTAATATATATTCTCATACCTGTGAAGAGAGGTATCATATAGCCAATGCCTTGCAGTCCTAGCATTGTCAGAGAGATGAAAGATGCAGAATCTTGGTTTCGACTGTTGTGAAACAACTGGACAACAATACCAAAAAGCATCACTGACAATGCAGCTACACTCAATGCACCCTCCACGTTCCTGCGAGAGAAGATTTCATTGCGTTGTTCTTTGTACATGATGGGAAATGTCTCATAATAGATTGGATTGAAGTGGAAGGGGTCAGCCACAGTCCGTGTACTTTGAATTGACACTTTCACTGTTGCACTTGAAAGCCAGGCCCCAATCTTTGAGGGGAACTCAAGATAGAGTGTAAGAGAACAGTCAAGGCTGCCATTCAAAGACTTTTTGTTATCTTGAAGCACTGACCAACTTGCTTTCACAGGTCGACAGCCCACCATGTACATCTTTCCACCATTTGGCTCATACAATCCCTCAGCAGCATATACTACAGTTGGTGCTTCTTGACGATGATACTGGTGCCCTTCAGATATTCTTAGCTGAGCTGCCAATTTCAAGGGATTTATCTTAAGTGGCGCCAGCAGGGGTTCTGTGTTGATTGTATCTGGCAGCATGAACGATTCAACTCCGATGGTGACATGATCCCCAATTGCAATGACCTCAAATTGGAAACGCAAGTTCTGGTCTTGGTCACTTTGCTGAATCAAGGGGGAATTGATTGAAAGCTCCTCACTTAGGTGAATGTAATCTTTGAAGTCATTCCCATGAAGAGTAGGGTATCTGAAGACAGTTGTCTTTACTGTTGACTGGGCATTATCCAGTTTGAATTTTTCCCTGAATTTATGTGCCTCCTCAATGTGATTGAATGTATAGTTTGACAGACCTTGGTCCTGGATCCAAAAACTTTGCAATCTGTGGAGAGGCATGCTGAGGGAGAGAGGGTTAAATGCATCTGATTTGTTGTCAAGAAGGGTGCTGGAAATGGTTCCTGAGATGATGCTCCGTTTCTCTAGTGTGAGACCAGTTTCAAACTGGAGAGAAATCCTAATGTTGCAATCCCTGCTCACACTGGCAATCGCCACTTCTGCTGGACATGCGACCATGCAAATCTGTTGAGTTTCACTCTTCCACAAGCCCTCTGCCACCAGAGTGCGGTTGTTCAGCATAAACATTTCACCATCATAGTATACCCTTCCACCACCACCACCATCATGATGAAGCTGCAGAACAGCACTCACATCAATCTCAGCAACTGAGATTCCTCTAAAGACCGGAATGGCAAGTGTGCTGTGTGGAAGATTTTCCCCCTGGCCAACTGTAGATCCCAAGGGGCCCATATTGTCACAGAATGCTTCTGATTTAGAACAATCTAAAGATGGCTGGACATCAAACACCCGTAAGTGACTGGATTGAGAAAACCATTGCAATGCAAACCCTGGAGAGCTGTCCTCCTCCATAGCCAAAGTCTCAGCTCCAAAATTGCTGCAGATTGGGTCTATGACATCAGCTGCGGTGTACTCATACTGTAGCATATGGCTTCTTGATGGCAGTGCTGTCACATTGATTGGATGGAAGTGGTGTTTTTCACCTGCATTCAGCAGGCTTGTTACTTGTGCACGGATGACACTCCTTGTCAAGGACAGCTTCTTTGGATACTGCATCTGAAACATCACATTACAGTCTTCTTCCAGGAGTGATACTGAATCCAATGAGGACGGCAACATTGTGCAACCAAGCATGCAAACAGTGATCTCCTCTTTCGTCTCATGCATCAAGCCTTCCAGGTCAATCTTGAGAGCTGAATAGCCTCTGCGGCTTTGAAATGCTTCGTCATTTGAAAAGTTATAGAGCCCACGGAAGCCGTTGTTGTTGATGTCTTTGGAGGTTGTGATTTCCAATAATAGGTAGCCCGACATTCCAAGGGCACCTTTTCCAGACGCTCCTCCTCCTCCTCCTCCGCTTTGGAAATTCGTCAACGAAAATGATGCAAAGTGGACAGGATCAAGTTGGTTTGCTGCACTTGAATGCTGTTCATCACTGGCATTGAAGGGCAATATGGGTGGTGCATTTGGGAATTGCTCCCAGTCTCCCTTGGAAAAGGATACACCTTTTGCTGACCTGGCTTTGACTGTCCCCACCTCCTGCTGCTTTGTGCAACGACTGTTCACTTCCTCTCGGCTGCTTTTCCCTTTCCATTCTCTTCTTGCAATATCCACCGGCTGCAAATCGACGCCCCTCGAGGAGAATGTGCGATGGGCTACCAAAGGTTTCGAAACTCGCGCTCTCCGAGCTACATTCTCCCCTTCAGGTTGACGACCTAAAACAGACCCAGAAAGAACCGTGCACAGAAGAAGAAGCCATAAAATCCCACCCATTTCTTCTCCAGCCTCCAACACTCTAACCCCACTGTCACCCACTGCAACTCTCCACACACACACAAGAGAAAACCTCACAAATCACAACATCAAGTTTCTCCCTGGCAGCTCCATGCCTTCAGTCCCACCCCCCCCAAAATCTAAGAGGACCTATTTCTCCTCTCTCTGCAACAACAGAAGCAAAGCAGAAAATCACACTCAAAGGCAAGCAAACAAGAGTAACCCAAACTGAAGCAACGAAAACACACTAGAGTCCCGGGAATTTTCACGCAAAATCCGCTGTAACACCAACTACTCTACGACCAAAACACCCAAAAAACAAATATAAAAAAATCTACGCAAAGATGAAATCTTTAAACTCAAAAGGAACCACTCCACTGGAGGAACTCCAAACACAATGGTCACAAAATTATCCTCCCCAAAACACACACACACGCACACACACAAAGAGAATGTGAGAGATTGGCTTGAGTCTATGATGATACTTTGTAACAGACTGCAGAACAATCCCAGTTATAGGTCAAGGAAGTGGACGAGAAAGTCCTCATGGCAGTAGAAATTTTCAACGCACGAGAAGAGCTTTGAAAGAGAGAGAGAGAGAGAGAGAACAGTCTCCCAACGGAATCAGCCAACAACCTCAATGATCCAAGACGACTTTGGTGGATGGGTGATGATGAGTTTTAACTTACTCCGATCAAGGCAAGGAAGAAGAAGAATCTGTCAGAGTTTGAACTTCACCCATGCAATAGTATTTCTCACTTCCAAGAGTGCATCAACCGGCGGTAATGAAGAAACATCGCCGAATTGCAACGGCGGGCAGCGGCTGTTGGTAAGTTAATAAACCATGGTATCCCTTTTTCAGCCTTGGGGGGGCCAATACAAGGTCATAAACTTCAGCATTTATTAGTAACTTGGGGGGCTGATTTCAACTTTTTGCACCAATAGGAATGCTTGATTTGAGTTGAACATTGGCCTTGACTCCTAGTGTAAAGTAAATAACAATGAATAATATGAGTGAGTAAAGGAAGTCTAGAAACCATATTTTATTGCAAGCATAACAATAAGTGAGCAAAGAAAGTGTAGATACCATATTTTATTGCAACATAACAACAAGTGAGTAAAGGGGTTGATGACACTCATGAGTCAAAGCACGTAACTCTGAGTATCTAGTAGAATTCTTATTAAGTTTTTGTTCAATATCCGACACTATTAATAACCGCAAAAAAAAATTTACCTTTTTTTTTTCCCTTTCTTTTTGATCTCAGCCAGGGTTTCTTTTAAGGATTTTA
>Ga0209208_10009385_pt1 | contig 12864 bp, 5 predicted proteins | sample S1TSphfallax_3_FD_187694 | JGI IMG/M metagenome (GOLD analysis project Ga0209208, IMG submission 187694) | Host-associated microbial communities from peat moss isolated from Minnesota, USA - S1T2_Fd - Sphagnum fallax MG (SPAdes) (version 2) | ecosystem: Host-associated > Plants > Peat moss >...
AGTGGGTTGGTGGGTCAAAAATTGAAATCTTGGCTTGGGCATATGGCAAAGATTAAAAGATTCCATGGCTTGAGACCCCACAACCTAGAATCTTGGTTTGATGTTAAGCATACACTAAAAGATTATTTTGCATATAGTTTAGAGTAGCCTAGGGCCTACCTTGCTTTGAGCCCCAACCAACTTATAGTCAATTTGTCATGATGGCCTTAACCCCAAGTCACCATGTCTTGGATATTAAGCCACCTTATCCTAACCTTATGTAGCTTAACGAAAAATTACCCAAAATTAACAAACATGATTACCTAAATAGACAAGTAGATAGGTAGCCTATGTGGATGCATGGTTAGTAGGTTGATTGGTTGGGGTAAATGTAAGTTAGAGTGAACAAATATATATGGAACTAAGCAAATTTTATATATTCTTGTGGATTATAATGTGTCTAAAATCAAATTGATTTTAAAATGTTGAGAAAAGGGACATAAGTATATATATGATTTTTATGTTATATAATTAATATAATATTTTAATTATTCGAATATGAATGCTTTAAACTAAATGGGGGACTTTGAAAATTGCCAAAACTAAAAAAAACAATGAAATTTTTATAACATTGTTGGGTTTTCAAAACATGTATGTATTTATTTTCTTACATACATAACAATTTGATCATATGTTATTTGGGGGTTCGAACAAGGTGTCCTAGGGCCCACAACACATATGGTGCCTTAGGGTTAAGGCCACCATTAACAAATAACCATAAGCTACTTGGGGCCCAAGATAGGGTGGAACCTAGGTTGTCTAGGACCTTAAACAAGAGAACTATTTAGTGTTTGTCGAAAGGCCAAACCAAGATTTGATGTCCTAAGGTCTGAAGACATGAAATGTTTTAACATTTGCCTTAGGCCTAAGCCAAGATTCTAATTTTTAACCCTTCAACTTTCATGACTTTTTTGGAATTGGGTGCCCTCCACCTTTTCAATTTGTTTTCCCAATTCATGTCCTCTTTTATGCGTTTACTACTTGCCTATAGCCATGTTTTCAATCATTAGTTTTTTGTGGACTTTGTAGCTATGTTTTGCTTTCGAGATAATGGTATAGAATTGCAGTAATGATGATGATCAGCAGCCCAAGGTGAGTTGGAAGAATAAATGGTCATTGTTAGATGATTTATGATACTACTTCACACTTTGTAAGCATTAAACAAAGACCATTGATGGAAAAAACATAACTAGTATCTTCTAGAGCCATGAAGAACCATTCTGACAAAAGTTATGAATCTACTTAACATTTCAAGAAAAGCAATTGGAACAAGACCATAAGTAAATTATGTGCTAGCTATTAGTTATTGTTGAAGTGTTACTATCAATGTTAGCTTATTATATAGGCATGTGCCTAGTGTTAACATCAATATCAAGAACCTTACTAGGCTAACATCATTTGATGCAATACCATTTTTACTTAGTTTTAGCTTGGTCAAGATTCGAGATTTGAGGTGATATTGACTTTGTATTGGTTTTATACTAGTGAAAGCCTAGCAAACTCCATTAAAAAAAACATTTAGCAAGGGGGAAAAGAAGGAACAAAGAAAGGAGACCCAAGTTTAAACCCAAAGAACAAACCCAAAGTGCATAAAAAAAACACTAGAACAATCATGTTCCAAAGCCCCCACCAATCACAAGAAGCATATAAAAAGAGAAAGGGATGGAAAACTTGAAAGGGCAAAAAACTTTTAAAAACCCTTGCTTGTAGTGATAGCATGCTTCAAAATAGAGGTGGCTTGAGCTCTTTGCAAAACTACTAACACTTTTAGAAAAGCTTAGGAAAGCTCTATCTATAGAAAACACACAAAATAGCAAGAGGAGGGTTAGTGGAACCCTTTGCTATCCATGCCATGTTAGCACATTGATGAAAAAAATTGTCTATATATTGGTGCATGCAACCAAAAACCTTTATAGCAATGGGAAGAAACATGTCCTCTAGGTGTCAATCATGATAAAGTACTTCCTTTGTTTGAACTAACATCATCGTGGTCACTTCATGAAATGAAACAACCCATGAAACCAAATATGTTCAAATGGGATTGGCAATTAGAACATTAGCCAATGGTGCAAATGCCATTAGTCAATAACACGATGTCAACCCATTGATGAAAAGACTAAAAGGAAGGTGATGGAAAAACATGAGTTGTTCATGCAAGATATGAAATCTCATGTCTCTCACAATGAAGGTAAAAACATCCCAAATGGCATCATGGGATGCAATTCGTTCCCCACTTAAACCCTACAAAGCAAACATCCAAGGTGTCTTACAAAAAGGAAGTAATAAAGCAAGCAAATGCAAATGGGACACCCAAAACCCTAATATCATTCGAAAAGCAACAAAAATCAGTCAAAGGAAAGAAACCAAAAGATAAACAAGAAGGTGACCAAGTTGAAAACTTGCAAAGTTAGACCATTAGCCCCATAGTAACCAACTAAAAAACAAAATGTTCAAAAGTAAAAGGAACAATAGAAGTAGGGTTAATGATGTGAATGTCATCACTAAAGGAAAGGAAAATACAAAATAAATAAACCCTTGCAAAATAACCATTACAATTCATGGCTTTTTTAACTAGGTTTTTTAGTCAAAAAATACCCAAAACAACAAGCATAAAAAAGACCACCTTATCAATTTGGAACTACCAACATGATTAGGTAGTTTATTTAGACCCTATCATTTTGACTAATAAAGTAATTAACTATTTAACTAGTAGACAATGGACCATTCGACTATGTCAAATTTGTATTTAGATTAAAATCATTTATGGATTATTATTCTTAAAATTAATAGATAGGTAGGCAGACAAGTAGATAGGTAATAAATAGGTCTATGTAGGTTGAAAAATGTATTTAGTTATATAGATGTTAACCTAACTTAGGATACCTAACAAATAACCTAACTTCACCTCAGCTCATTGAACGACATTAGTTTGGTTTACTTACATTAACCCTCTAAATATGCACATAGGTTGTAAGTATAAGGAATTGAACCCCAAACCTCCAAAATGATAAACCAAGTCCTTACCAATGGACTACACCATTAAAAATGTTTAATTTTTGTTAAGTTTTTTACATATCACTAGATTTAATGGTTAAACTTAGGCAACACCTATAGGTTAAATTTAATTTAAACCTAATGATTAAATTTAATGGTTAAATATAATGACTAAACCGAATGGCTAAATTTAATGGCTAAACATAATGATTAAATTATGATTAAATTTAATAGCTAAACATAATGATTAAACCTTGGTTAAACACAATGATTAAGCTTAGGCCAAATCTAATGGCTAAACCTAGGCTAAACTTAGGCTATATTTAGTGGCTAAACTTAATTAAATTTAGTGGCCAAATTTAATGGTGCAACTTAAGTTAAACCTAGTAACCAAATCTAAATGGTTCAATTTAAACCAAAGGTCAAAGCAAGATAAAATATATAGAAAAAATAAACGTGTCCATTTAAACCATCTATCACATATGTAATTACCAAAAAAAATCAAATTAAGTGAAAATCTATGTCAAGTAAAATTCATTTGTTGCACTAAGTTTGTGTGCAATTATGCTAAGAAGAGCCAAAAGTAGTCATAACCATTGCTTAATTATGTGTTTTTTACACCAAAGATTTTTTTTTAAATTTTAAAGTTCAAAATAAATATATTTTTTCTCACATTATCAAATTCAATATCTTATTCTATAAATGTCAAAAATATGAAATTATTTGATTAACATTTGGACCTTCAAAAGTAATGTAAAAAGACTTGTAACCACTATTTTAAACAATAAAAGAACTTGTAAATGGACTTGAATTTTTTTGAAAATGATATTTTTTGGAAATTTTTTAACAAAAACCTTAACAATAAAATAAAAATAAAATTTGAAAGATTTTAAAAAAATTGTTTAAAGAATTTTATCGAAAATATTTTAAGAATATTCCCCAAAAGCAATCACCTAAGGGGGTGCTAGTGGCTTCTATTAGCTTGTTTGCACCCGTTTATAAAAATATAGTTCCCAAAACATAAAAAATAAACATTGAATTTAAAATGTAAATGAAAAGTAGATTTTAAAAAATTGGTTTATAAGTGTTCAAACCTATTTTTTCACTAAAAAATTTAAGCAAATAAATATGTACTAATTTATGATATGAAGGTCATTTATTTTAGTAAGACATCAATTTTTTAGTTTTTAAAAAATTAAACCTTACTTGACACCTACTTGAAGCAGAAAGGCCATGTTCAAAAATAAACATCAAAAGTTATTTATATTTTTAAAAACCTACTTTAGACCTACTTTTACAACTTGGAATTTGAAAATTAATGCACATTAATGTAAAAACATCTTATGTTTGATCATTCAAACAAAAACATTAAATGTTTCATAATTTTATGTTATAGTTTTGACAAGGTAAAAAAGTTCATTTTATCTTGTTTACACCCCTAAACCTAATGGCCAAATCTAATGGTAAACATAATGGTTACACCTAATGCCTAAACTTCATGGGTTCAATTTAAGTTAAACTTAATGGCTAAATTTTGATTAAACTTTGGGTAAACTTTATGGTTACACCTAGTATCTAAACTTAGATAAGTAAGTGGGTAGGTAAGTAAATAAGTTGTATGAAGGTGAAAAAATATAAATAGGTAGATGTGTAAATAAGTAGGTAATTAAATAGGTAGGTAAATAGGTGGGTGAATAAATAGGAGATAAATACATAAGGTAGCAAACTATGTCATATTTGACTAAAGAACATTAGCCATTTTGACTAAATGTTCCATTCAACTAAAAACCATTGGCCATTTTTACTAAAGTTGTACAATTTGACTATATGTATTTAGTAAAAAAAATCATTATAATCAAAATGTATTTAGTCAAAGAAATCATTATAGTCAAAATGTACATGTCTCTTAATCAAAAATTATAAATTAAGCAACTTGAACCTCTTTAAAAACCATGATTTTTAATAATGATGTCACAAGCACAAAAAACTACAAGAACAAAGACTAACCCAAGGACATAGCAAGGAAAATAAATCACAAAAAATGGAAGCCTAAATGTAATCCAACACTAGAAACACAAAGATGCAAGCCAATAACACAGTATATGTTAGAAAATGATTCAAACAAAATTTTATTTTGATGACGTATGAAAACAAAGGTTATGATAGCAATGTGTACCCAAATTGGTGTTGAACAAACTAAAAATAATGGGAGGTCCCACCCCTGTTTATACCTCATTAGGGACCTAATTCAAGGAACCTTCCATAAAGGATTCCATGTGTGCATCGATCAAGCAAGCTTTTTAACTAATAGTGAACTAAAAATAAACTAAATTTTAACTAAAGGTTAACTTAGATTATACCCAATTGGGGACTTAACTTAATGAAGCTTCCATAAAGGCTTCCATGTGTGCATCGACTAAGGAAGCTTCTTTTCCTAACTAATAGTTAACTAAAAGTCAACTAAAACTTACGTAAGGGTTAACTCAAAATTAATTCGAATTAATTGGGATTTAAATAAAAGTTGACCAAAAATTGATTAAGATGTAAGTGGGATTTAATTAAAACTTAACTAAATGTTAACCAAAAATGAATTGAAAGTTAACTAAAAGTTAACAATGATGCAAGTGATGATGTAGGTGATTATGTTGGTGCCAATGACGACGCAAGCAACGGATGATGGTGGTGTCTATTACATCACCTCCCTTGTAACAATGAATCCCAGAAGGAATGGCCTTGGGCTTGTTCATATACCACATGTGAAAGTCTTTCATTTTTTCCATGGCATTGATAAGTTTTTGACTGGTTACCATGTACGTTCACTGATGTCATAACCTTGCCAATGATTTAAATATTATAATTAACAATGTGATATCCTTGAATTTGAGATTATTCAACCTCATATTTTTGTTCATCATCAATTACAATTGGTGGAGGTGGTTCGTGTGTTTTCCCTAAAATGGTAAAAGCATGGTAGGGCTCCAACAATGAAACATGAAACATGGGGTGAATCTTCATGGAATTTGGAAGCTTGAGTTAAAATGCCATTGTATTGATTTGTTTCATGATAGTAATCGGCCAAGTCTTTGGTAGTCTAATTTTTTTGACGGTCAAATTGTCTTAATGTCTTGTCATTGAAACCAAATTTGATCTCCAACTTTGAAATTTGGTTGGTCTTTATGATGTTCACCAACATTTTCCTTGTATCGCCTTCGAGCTTCTTAAAGGTTGGATACAAATTGTGTTTGAATGTCTATTAACCACACAACTCGATCTTTAGATGTAGGATTCACGACATTGTTTACAGCTTGGATGTCAAATTTGGGATGTAAACCATGATTGGCAAAAAATGGTGTTGTCGCGTTATTGAATGCATCGTGTTATTGTAAGAAAACTCTGCCATAGACAAGACATCCAACTGATTATCTTAGTGACATTACTACAAAATGTGGGTGTAGTTCATTAGTCCCCATTCACTAAACCTGTGAATTCATTGCTTCCCCACAAGATCCCATTCGCTACAATTAGTGAAAACATTCAAATTCTAATGAAATCACTTGGCGTACAAGGACATTTTTTGTTGTAGTGATAATTAGTCATACATCATAAATATTGTTCCAAGACTTTATTGACCTACTCCGTTTGCCCATTTGTCTCGGGATGGAAAGCTAATGATAACTTCACCTTCACACTTAATAGCTCAAAATGCTACTTCCAGAACTTGGATATAAATTGAGGTCCATGATCAGAAACAATGTTTTCAGGAAGTTCATGATAACAAAAAACATGATCAAAAAATAATTTAGCTATTTTTTCATTAGTTATTGATTTGTTTCAAGTAATAAAACGAGCCATTTTTGTGAAACGAACCACTACCATTAGAATGGAATCAAATGAATTAGATCATGGAAAATACATGACGAAATCCATGGAGATTGAAGACCATGGTGAAGCAAGGATTAGTAATGGTTGAAGAAGTCCATGAGGGTGATGGTGAAAATTCTTTACACAAGCACAAACATCACATGAGCCCAAAAATTCCTTCACGAACTTCCAAAGTTACGACCACCAATAATCATGAAACATTAATTCCATGGTCTTGTTGAATCCAAAATGGCCAGCAACCAATGTGTCATGTTTGGCTTTCAGAACTTGAAATCATGTAAGTTCTTTTGGTACATATAACAATTCATCATGATATAGCAAACCATCACGAAACTCGAATTTGTTGAAATCACTAAGAAGGTTCTTCCGATGACTTTTGACAACAACAATAAAAGAATCATTGATTAAATCTTCACGAATGCGTTGAAGGAAGGTCTTATTTTTAGGAATTTTTAATCATTTTTGAAATCGAAGGTTTTTGAGGTTTGAAAATGGTGTCACATTGTTGATTGTAAGCAACATCCCCCTATTTAGGCATGAGGTATGAACAATGGGATAACACATCTTTTTGTTGCTTTGGACGATAAGTAATCACAAACTGAAATCGAGACAAGGATAATGCCCATTGAGTTTGATGTCAATTCAACACACAAGCCATCATGAAATACATAATTCTTGTGATTAGAGTACACAATGATTTCATGTTGAGTTCCTTCAAGTAGATGATGCCACTCTTTAAAGGCATCCACAATGGCCAAAAGTTCTTTGTCATGAATCTCATAATTAATATTAGCAAGAGAAAACTTACATTAACGAAAACCAACTAGATGAAAAAGATTTATTTTTTTTGGGTTGTGAAAATACGACACTTAATGCATAATCAGAGGCATCTGTCTTTGAGACAAAAGGTTTGGGAGGGTCTACATGAATCAAAAGTGGGGCAGTTGTGAAAGAGGCTTTCAAATATTGAAAGGCATTTTTAGCTTCAATTCCCCAGGAAAAAGGTTGATCCTTCTTAGTTAGACGAATAAGAGGGGTCACTATCGTGAAATTATATACAAGGAATCACCAATAGAAATTGGCGAACCTAAGAAAACATTGAATATCCCGAACAAAAGTTGGGGTAGCCCATCCACAATGTTTTGAACCTTATGAGGGTCCATGCAAATGCCATCCCTAGAAATAATATAGCCCAAGAATTCCATCTCAAATTGATGGAATCCACATTTCTCCAATTTGGCATAAATACGAACTTCTAGGAACTTTTCCAAAACAAGACGTACATGGCACTCATGGTCTACCATGTTCTTTGAGAAAATGAGGATGTTATTGATGTAAAAAACCATAAAATCGTCCAAATAATCATAGAAGACATCATTCATCATATGTTGAAAAACAATAGGTGCATTGGTAAGGCCAAAAGGCATCACAATATATTCACAATGGCCGTAATGAATTTTGAATGTCATTTTCCATTCATCACCTTTTTGAATGCATATCAAGTTGTATGCTTCGTGTAGGTCAATCTTGGTGTACACTTTGACATGACTAAATTAGTCCAACAATCTTGAAATCATGGGCAAAAGGTACCAGCTTTTGATGGTGAGTCAATTTAATCCATAATAATCGACACACATGCGTAAAAATCCATATTTTTTTCTTGACAAATAGGATTAGAGCATTAGTTGGAAACTTGGAGTGTCAAATGAACCCCTTTTCAAGGTTTTTGTCAATGTATTTTGGAAGCGCCAAAAGTTCGTTTTGTGACAAGTTATAGATGGGTCCAAATGGAGTGTGCTTTCTTTTTTCCAAATCAATCACACAATCATATGGCCAATGTTCAGGTAATGTGTTTTCATTTTTCTTTTCAAAAACATCTTTGTAATCCTTGTATTGAATAGGGATTTCATGTTGTTGCATCCTAGGATCAAGGGTTGGAATGGCATACACAAAAAATGCATCTCCCTTCTTTGTTGTTTGTATGAATGTTCTTGCTCCCATGAACAAAGGTTTGAAATGTTTGGATCCTTGGTTACCCCTAATATTTCCTTCACGTTTGAGTTTTTACATGTGTTGATTAGTTCTTGTTATGTTTTCACATGTAAAATTGTGTTTAGAATCCAACATGCTTGTTGGGAAAACTTCGTATTTTGGTGTAATTTTGTTTATTAATTCAAAATGAAGACTCCCCGTCTTATAATCCATTTGAGGATTATGCAAAATGAACCATGATAACCCAATGATAATAGGGTTTGTCGAAGATGAAATGGACATTGAAGATAACTTTGCTACTATGTGACCTAATTGTTATCGTCAATGTTTTAGGCTCATGCACTATAGGTTTTGAAAAAAGGTTCTGACCATCAATCACTTTGACCACCACTTGTGTTGTTTTCTCCACCGATGCTAAGTTATGTTGTCATACTAATTTTTTATCATTGAAACATGCAGATGTTTTTGAATCAAGAAGTGCTTGGGTTCGCACAATCATGGATTTACCACTATTGATTGTGATGGGCAACAAAAAGTAAGGTGTTAGTTTTAAAGACAAGGTAGGACCATTTTGAACACATGATGTATCAAGGTTTAGTCTCATGATCGTTATTGAGATTAAACGTCCTTGTTTCCTTTCTTTTTTAGCCCTTTGGTAGTGGTAGAAGTTGTAGCAAATGTTACATGTTGAACACATTTCTTTGGACAAGCACTAGCTATGCGGCCCAGTTCTGCATAGTATAAATACAAATTGTTTACATGTCAACGTTGTTTATTTTCATTTGTGAGTGGTTTGAATCATGTCTTGCTGATTTGCATGGGGTTGTCATTGGGTGTAGACACCATATGTTTGGGTTGCAACATGGGTGGCGACCTCAATGTTGGTGATGGTTCCCAATGCTTCTCTTGTTGATGTTCAAAAAATCAACTATCATAATGCACAACTTGCGCAATTGCTTGACTAAAGGTTGTGGTATTAAACATGGTCAACATAATGTTCTTCACATTTTTACAAAGTCCAAACTAAAATTGGCTCGTAAGCATAGCCTTGCCCCATGAAATGTTACATGCTAGTTGCTTAAATATAGAAGCATACATAAACGTTGGGCGTGATCCTTGGCGAAGAATTCTCAATTTGCTTGTTGCTATATGTTCTTTGTTTGAATCACCAAAAACACTAAATTCTTTGAGAAATGTTTCAAAGTGGTTTAGAAATGAAGATTGGCATTCTAAAAGAGGTGGAAACCGTACTAAAGTTATGCTAGATAATAAGGTGCCAATGAATCCAACTTGGGTCCGGTTATCTAGATAGGGTGCCATTGAAGTTGGATGCTGAGATGTACTTGGTTGATGAAACCTTGAAATTTTGAATGTTTGATGTGAAAGTTTTTTGATAGGTTGATTGTAGCTCCTTTGGAATGCTTTTAAACATTGTCGATGTTTGGTTTCCTTGTAGTTGTACAATGGATTCAGGAAGAGACTGATTTTCCTATTACACATGTTTAAAGGCAACAAGAATTTCCTCCATGGATGGAAGTATTTATTTTCTTGAAATGGACATGGCCAAAGAAATATGTAAATCAAAACTTTGACAAGAGGTGGGTGGTTCATAATTTCAATCAATACATTCAAAAGGTGGGTAATCCATAACCTTTTGAAAATTCTTACATTTGAAGTAGAAGGGTAGTCCACATTCGATTTCCACAAAAAAATAAAATAAAATAATAATGATGACAAGAATAGATGTAGGCATAATGGGAGTTTGTTCAAACTATCATGGGCACAAAAAATACAAGAATAGGAACTAAACCAAAGACACAACAAGGAAAACAAATCACAAGAAATGCAAGCCTAAATTTAATCCAAAATTAGAAACATAAAGATGCAAGGCAAGAACATGATATATGCCATAAGATGATATAAAGAAAACTTTATTATGATAACATATGAAAACAAAGGTTATGATAGGAAAACATACCCAAAATTAATGTTGAACAAATTGAAAGTAATGGGAGCTCCTACCCCTATTTATACCTTATTGGGGACCTAGTTCAAGGAAGCTTCCATAGATATGGAAATTTCCATGTGTGCACTGACCTAACTAATAGTGAACTAAAAATCAATTAAAATTTAATTAAGGGTTAACTAAGAGCTAACTAAGGGTTAATTTGAACTTAATTAAAAGTTGACCGATAATTAATTAAGACTTAACTAAAACTTAACTAATAATTAATTAAGACTCAATTAAAAATTAATTAAAAGTGAATTGCAATTTAACTGAAAGTTAATAATGATGTAGGCGATTATGTTGGTGCTAGCGATGATGCAAGTGATAAGTGATGGTGGTGTCCATGACAAGTGAACATAATGCCCAAAAGTGGTTTAACACCACAAAAAACTTGACAAGTGAATCACCTTAACACATACCCACCAAAAAATGTATGACGAAAAATATTTTCAAAAGGGAGTGAAGGCTAAAAAAAGGGGAATTTGCTCAACATGAAAGGACCGAACAAAAAAGAAGAGTTGAAACAATTGGTTTAGTGCCATGTAAGCTCTTAGAAGATGGCTCTCTAAGAGATGATGAAAACATTTGCAACATCCACATGTATCACCACCCAATTAGGATGGATGTCTAAAACAACTCATACATCATAAACCACCATTTCACACCCACCTTTGATTGTTACTCCAAATTGATGAGGTGACAAATGAATAAAGAAAACATCACAAAATTACAAACATAAGGCTTTATTCACCAATCAATATAAGACCTAATGCACAACAATGGATCGAATGCTTCTACAAGGTTTAATCAAAGCCAAAAGCCTAATAACACCAAGAATTCGAACAATGGACCATGAGATAAAACTTGCAATGACATTGGAGTTCACCTTGAAAAGTTGTGAAAGTTGTTAGCTAAGTCTTCAAGGTCAAAAAGTTTTCATAAATGTTCAAAAACCATATCTAAAAAACCATTAATTGAAAGGTGCAATGATTGAATGAAAATTAATTTAAAAAAATCCAAAGAAAGTTCCAAATTTTAGTTGAATTGAAAATCCACCAAAGAATCCAACCAAAGAATAGACAAATCCAAGGGATAAAATGTTTGTAGAGCACAATGGTTTGTGAGAAGGTTGGGGCTAAAGCAAAGGCAGCAAGAACCTTAGCATTGGAGGGATCACCTCCTTTAAACAAATAGCCCCTTGGACTATGGAATCCAAGACTCCTGTAGCCATGTGAGCACTTTCTCCCACCGAAATAAAAGAAAAGCAAAGGGGACTGATTGGGACACACAATAATACAGTTGTAACAAAAAACTAGGGGACACATAATCACCTAGTTGGTCAATCCAAATTGAAACTAGAAGATGCATACATTTGATGGCAGAAATGTTCTCCAAATAATTTAATTACCTTGGGCCAACACCTACATGAATTCCTACTATAACACAAATTTCAACAGTTAGAGGTCTCTAGGGGGCCAAATCTGTTTGATCTCCCTTTCTTATGGTTTAGGGTTTAGTATGCAAGTGCCATTGAAAATAAAAGCAAAAGTTGAACATTACCTGCAAACAACAAACAATGTAAAAAAATAGCACAATAACAAATGCACTAGCTTCACACCACCTTCAACCACCCATAATCATGCCATTTTCTGCTTTCAGCTGTTGACGACACTGTACCATCCCTTAGGGTTTCATCCCATCATCATTCATCACACAGCTTTCTTCCAGTTTTGTACCAATTTTCAATATTTGGCATATACTTGCCTCATACACGTTTGAAAAACAGTTCTTGGATCCAATACCAGGACAAGGCTGGTATGTACAAAAGGTGATACCAGATTTCTCATAAAGGTTGGAATAGAGACCAGTGCCAGGCAGGTATCTACTTTTGGACATACCAAATGGTACAAGTATTGAAGTTTTTCAAAAAAAATATCATGCCAGTCTGG
>Ga0209208_10009386_pt1 | contig 12864 bp, 12 predicted proteins | sample S1TSphfallax_3_FD_187694 | JGI IMG/M metagenome (GOLD analysis project Ga0209208, IMG submission 187694) | Host-associated microbial communities from peat moss isolated from Minnesota, USA - S1T2_Fd - Sphagnum fallax MG (SPAdes) (version 2) | ecosystem: Host-associated > Plants > Peat moss >...
GAGCAGGTATGCATGGGTACTGGCAAAGTGCAATACTTGCCAGGCCATTGGCGTTGAAAAGCACATGGGATGGCACTTCAAAGCCATTGACAGCAATATGCATCCCAAATCATTTTGGGGAATCTGGTGGACCGAGCTCATTGGAAGCCACAGCCAAGTGTAACAACTTCACTCCATCTGTCCTCAATGAAAATGCAGATACTGACAAATGTCAATGATATGGAAGCAGAGCTTAGTGGGCATGGGAAGGAGTTGACAATGCCTCCCCATTGTGTACATATTTAGCAAAACAGGACTTCACAAAACAGGGAGCCTTAGAATTCCAGGTTTCTGTTGGAATTGCCCTATGTGTAAAGTGACCCTCCCTCCAATTTGTGTCCTTAAGATGTAAATATGTCCCTCCCAGGAAGTTTTTTGTTTTCCTGGTCCAGAGCTTGCATCAGACTTGTCCCACCTCTGCCCTATTCTTGTAGAAGTGCATGAGCCATTCAAAATAACCTAGGATGTAAATAATTACTGGGTGCTGTTTAAAAAAGATTAGAGGTCTTGTAGACTGGAACAAGTCTGTATTGCAAAGTGGGTTTCATCATAGCATGTTAAAACTTGAGTTCTGTTGAAATCTATTTTGATTTACACTGCTATTTTTCTCTGATCACACATTCTGAGCAGTATTTGTTTCTTAGCTTAAGAGCATTCAAGGAAAGCTAGACCCTAGCAGGCATGCTCTTGTTTTGGTGGTAGCAAAGAAGATGCAAAATTCTATCATGAGTTTCTTCTTGTATTTTTTTAATTTTTGATTCTGGAATTCTTTAAAGCTCAAAGAGGAAAACCTGATCTTGGGAGTTTGAAACAGACAGACCTGAAATTATGAGACTCGGATCTTTATATTGCTAAGAGTGCAGGAAACTCCTTCAGTGAGCTTTTCTGTGCCTGGTAAATTTCCCTTCAGGGTGCATCCTTGTATCAAATTTGACTCTTCTCTTACAATTTGATGTAGTCAATCTGTACACCAAGATGCTCTAGCTCCTGTATGAAATCCAGAAACAGAGGTGTTGGCTGCAGGTAGACCCTGTTTTGATCTGTATTTAAGTGAAGATGTTTTGCAATGTTAAACCTGCCTACGAACATACCACTAATCTCTCTTTCAGTTATGCCTACTGAATGAGAAGCTGACATCATGATTCAGTCTTGAACTTCACTTCTAGAAACGTGAAAAGCAACTCACAATGCAGTGATTTACATGAATTGTGAGAGCTGATGAAGTCAGCAGCAAGCAACTGCAACAAGAAGTAAACAGATAAAGAACATTCCTGATTTGGGTGAACATGTTCCAAGCTAACAAACATAGCTACTGTTGGTTTTATGCACTCTAAAGACATTCCCAAAATATAAACCCTAATGCTCTCTATAAACATAAGCAAAATTAAACCCTAGCGTGAACTAGACTGGAATAATTTTCTCCTTGCACTTCAAATTTTTGATGCAAAATTCAATTAAATCTGACTGAAAAACTTCTGAACTACTTTTATCGTGGTTTTCATCTCACACTGTGCACAAACCAGAGCAGATGATTTAATGGTGCAAATTGTTGACTAGGTTATATAGCGCACACCAAGATGAGCTAACAATCTGGAGTATTGCTGCAACCCGTGAAGTTTCTTACAGTTTCTTACCAGCTTGAAAATCAAGATAAAAGGGCCATTCAGAAAGATCCTATAGCATGTGCAGACCAAAAATTGAATCAAATGGTGGAAGAAAAATATGACATTTCAGAATGATCCTATAGTATGTGCAGATCAAGAATCATCTCAAATGGTGGACAAAATAAACATCACAAGGCAACTCATAAATTGCAGCACAAAAACACCTTTACTAAACCTACAATGCACGGGACAGAGAGGAATAGACTACCTAGGAAATTTCTCAACCAAAAAAACAGCTCCAATCTGAGGGTGCTCATGCTACCAACCCCAGAAAGAAGCGTGACCTGCTTCCTCACCTCATGATTTTTGAGATGAGTTCAGCTGGAGAGACTTTGCATTTGTAATGTACGAGACAACAACAGTAATGTCATCCAATTTCCCACCATAAAACCTGTAGCCTGCCTCTTGTGCTGCAAGAGAGAATGGAGTCTGCCGATCTCTGTCCTCAGCTCGCTCTCGTGCAAGTGCTACAATTTTCTGAGCCGTAACTTGAGGGCCTAGGCCTGCTCGTGTCGCATGGATGACCACTCCCACCAATTCATTATCATACAAATTGTCAAATAGGCCATCGGTACCTGCAACAATCACATCTCCTGCAGCTACTTGCAGGGAAAAAACCTGCAAAAGGAGTGTCTCAGCATTAAGAAAAGACAATCCAAATCAAACTGCAAAATTATCTATATTATGCTAGTTACATGCATCTCTCCACTGATGTGCAATGGGGCAGAGCCCTTCCAGTTTCTCATTCCAGGTTGCACGTCTGTTGGAACTTGTTTCCCCATGTTTGAGATCAGAACAAGCATAAGGGAAAGAGCCACATAAAGTTGTGAGATTGAAATTTGTGGGAATAAAAAGGTAGGTAGAACTGAAAGCACAGAAAAGTCCAAGTCTGATCACAGCTGTTGTACTTCATAAAACATCAAAACAGGTGGAACAATTAACAGGGCTTTACCTCAGCAGCACTAGGAGGGTCACTGCCACCACTTTCCAGTTGAAAAGGAATGTTAAACTGATGCTGCTGCACTGGTGACTTGAAGATTGTAGATCCATCTCTCATCAACAGGAATCCACTGTCGCCAAGATTTGCCGCTTCTAGACCCTGTCCACCCCAATAGCACAATCACAATTTGCAACTTTAGGTTGACTGGCCTGTACATTAAGCTGGAGAACAGATTGGGGGTGAAGGGAACAACCCAGAGGCTATTTGTCCAAAGTATCTGAAGTCAACCTACACTCCTAATTGGAATGTTGCAGACACCCAGAGGTTGACACCATTTCCATTATTCCCATGTACAGTCCCCAGAATCGAAGGCCAACTCCCTAAATGGTCCACACATAAACCAAGAATTCACTAGTTTTAGGGCTAATAGACAAATCTGAATGAGAAATGAATGCAACATACATTGTCAGATAGGGCAAGAATACATGCAGTTGATGACCCTGGGCACTTGGTCTTTGAGTGAGCATATCGCATAATTCGAGCAGGATCAATATAGCCATGTGGCTCCTGCCGAACAGCAAGCAGTGACTGTGACATGAGCTCCCGGGCATACTCGCCAGCATCAACTCCTAGTTCAGCCCAACCTCCCACTCCATCAGCCACTCCTACAACTTGCTTGTCAGAGCAAATGAAGTAGGCATCTTCTCCTCCTGTCTGTATTTTATTTGGATGCGGCAGACAGCATGCACCTGAAAGAAGCCTAAGGGCTCCAATGTTTCCCTCTGTCCTGCAAGGCAAGTCCACCCCCAACAAAATAAGTGCTGTCAGAGACATCTTAGAGGGATAGTGAACATGAGAATCGATCAAGAGAGCAGGACCACAGGTTTGTTTGGTCAGCAAACCCACAGTAGCAGCATTCCAGGACAAGTGCATGGAAATTGAACCTAAATTTGTCCTCCTTCATTTGCAGCAAACTGAGTAAGGCTTACCACTAACTTTCTAATGCAAAATAAGATGCAAACAGCAAACATCAACATAAAGAGCAGGAGGGCAAAAGACTTACTGATCAGGATTCCTTTCCTGCCCCTCCAAGATTTCAGGTTCATGGTTTCGATTGGACACTGATCCTGGAGTAGAGAAATCTGCACTGGCATGCAAGTCATGCAGCAGCCTCACATGCTGGATGTTTGTAGCTGCTGCTGGGAGGGAGGAACCAATGAAGTGCGAAAATGGGAAAGCAGAACTTGACCAATTGAAAAAATGCTGCTGGGTCCTTCGAGGAGCTCCTCCTCCAATTGCAAACTTCTCCAGAGCAATTTGATCATCACCAGAGCAGTAGAACGTTGCTCCTCCATTCTCCAGCTCCTCAGTAGTCTTCATTGTTCTTCCACCATCAAAATCCTCATCATGCTTTCTTGTGCCTCCATCAACAATTCTCAGAACTGAAGTTCTGGTTTCAAATCCCAAACCTCCTCCCACATCAGAATTTCCTGCATGATCAGAAGTCAAGACCGCCACATCATCTCTCCATCTTCTCTCTTCTTTCCCTTCAAATCCCAAACCACCTCCCAAGAAATCAATTCCTGCATCAGCAGAATTCAACAAGCCATCTCTCCTCCATCTTCTCTCTTTTCCTCCTGCCTCCAGCTTCTTCTGTGAAGAAAGAAGAACACGGACGCCACTCTTGCTGCCACCGGATGATGTTTCTACGTGAAATCGCTCACTCCCAGGCTGATGATGATGATCCCCAGTCAAAACGAGGAAGCAGCTTTTCTCAGAAAACTCGCGCAAGCTGCAGCTGCTGCTGCTTCTGCTACAACTGCCGCCGCCACTTCCTTCTTCCCCTCCATCTAAAGAGGAGTATCCATTACGGCTCTGTAACAAGGGACCATGAACAGAAGGAGTAGCAAACACGCGAGAAACAGCCTCCGTTGACGACACACCTCCTCCTCCTCCTCCGCAGTCCCTCGCCGCCACACTACTACTGGACTCCGCCGCACTCACAGCAGAGCTATGATTCTTCCCCGCAGCAGAGGAGCTCCGAGTTTTGGTGAAAAATCTGGACCAGAAGGAAAAGGCGAAAACATGATATCGCGAAGAAGAAGAAGAAGACAGAAAAAGAGGATTATTAGAGCGATTCCCAAAATTCCAACTTCCTCCTCCTCCTCGTCCTTCTTCCTGGAGCAGTAAATATCCTGCTGTTCTCCGTGCACTACTACTTGACCTAACAACGCTTGCTTTCAGCTTCCACAATTTGTTCAGCAACGATGGCATTTTTATTAGAAACCCAATCCCCCTCCCTCCCTGCCTCTCCCGGAAACCAAAAATCTCTCCCACCCACTTACCACCCACTTCCACTAAAACAAAACCAAAACAAACCAACAAATCAAAAAATCAAAACAAGTTGTTCTTTCTCCTTCATGTAGGTAATATAACTACTGTTGTCAAGACTCTCAACAACTCCTCCACCTCCTTCTTCTCCCCCTCCTCTCCCCTCCCCTCCCCTCCCTCATCACTGTTGTTCTCAGTCTCATCACCAAGCTTTTTTTGCTGCTCCAAATCACTCATCTCTCTGTCTGTCTCTCCGTGTGTGAGTGTGTGTGTGTGTGTGTCTCTCTCTCTCTCTTTGTCGGCTTCAGCAAATTACACAAGAAACAGCGCAAAAACAATTCACCTCCAAAGCCACTGCACAGCAACACCACTAGTAGTGAGGAAGAATCGGCACCTGGCTGTTTTTGCTGCACACACCCAACCAAAAGAATGGAAACTAGGTTATAATAATAATAATAAGACTGGGGGTTTTATTAGGGCTTTCAACTTTCAACCAATTGTTTGTCCTTTTTTTGTTGGTTTATAGGTTTCTACAAGTGTTTTTAAATATTAAAAAATTGGCAAATTTTCGCAAAATTTTGACCTGAAAATTTGTGATTTCGACCAATAATACAAAGGCTTTTTTTTCATGGGAAAAAAAATGGTCCAAATTCGCCAAATTTCGAAAATTAAAAAAATTCAAATCGCCAGATTTCTACAATGAGTTCCAGTAGGTAGTAGCCAAGAATATAGAAGGATCCTGGTTTTTTTTTTTTTTCTACTTTCATATCTGGCACGTAGCCAGAATTGGCTAAATTAGTTTCTGGATGCTTGCCACCTTGGCTATATCACAAAATCCTTTTAAAAAAACCCTGGTTTCTACCAGTGTTGTTGTGCGCCTAAATGGTTTAGGATTTTTAGGCCCGCTTTACACTAGGAGTCAGTGCTAATAATGTTCAACCCAAATCCAGCATTCCTATTGGCGCAAAAGTTGAAATCAGCCCCCAAGGGCCATACACTAGGTACGAGAGTCAAGGCTGAAATAGAAAAAAAAAATTTCAATCTGCCCCAAGTTACTAATAAATGCTGAACTTTATGGCCTTGTATTAGCCCCCAAGGCTAGAAAAAAAGGATACCATCAAATTTGAGAGGCCAATTTGCAGGGCCAATGTTCCAGCGTTTATTAATATCCTGACGCCAACGTTCTAGCATTTATTAGTAACTTGGGGCTAATTTGCAACCCCAAAACGCTCAAAGTTGGCCCCTAGATTTTTTGGCCCTGACTCCTAGGCCCACTTTACACTAGGAGTCAGGGCCCAAAAAACTTGAGGGCCAACTTTGAGCATTTTTGGCTTGTTGTTTGGCCCCAACTCACAAATAAATGCTAAAACATGGGCCAACTTTGAGCATTTTTGGCTTGTTGTTTGGCCCCCAACTTACGAATAAATGCTAAAACATTGGCCAACTTTGAGCATTTTTGGCTTGTTGTTTGGCCCCCAACTTACGAATAAATGCTAAAACATTGCCCAACTTTGAGCATTTTTGGCTTGTTAAACGGCCCCCAACTTATGAATAAATGTCACAATATTAATAAATGCTGGAACATTGGCTTTAAGGGTTGTAAATTGGCTTCCCAAATTCAATGGTATCCCTTTTTCCACCTTTGGGCCAATACAAGGCCATTAAAGTTCAGCATATATAATGCCATTAAAAATATTTTTTCTTTTCCACCCTTGACTCCTAATGTAAAGCCTTTGGTGGCCAATTTCAACTTTTGCACCAATAAGAATTTTTGATTTGGGTTGAACATTGGCCCTTGAATCCTAATGGGATGGAGCCCTTACATGCCATGTAAATATAAATTTCATAATGAAATTTATTTATTTACACTCCGTGTAAGTGTAAAAATTCAGACAGTCTGGCCCGGTCAGGGTAATCTGGACTGGAACCAGCAGTTAACTAGTGGTCAGTTGGCCTCCAGTTAGTTAGTCCCCAGTTCTAGTTTCTTTTTTTAAACATTCTTGTTTTTAAAAATTCCGATTCCACTTCCAGACATAAATGGAACCAGGAACCCAGTTCCGAACATGAAACTGGGTCTGAAAAACAGACCCGGTTCGGGTTTGGTTTTGACGAACCAGAACCCCCAATTCTAACCAGCCAAACTGGGTACCTGCTCAAACTGGTACCTATCAATCCCAAAAATTAAAATTTCAATAATAATTTTAACAAATCAATCTTATATTAATCAAATCAGTAAATCAATAATAATTTATATCATTAATTAATTAATCTAGATTTATAAAAACTTGAGTCATTTATGCTTATGTGCAGAGGGGATTTTTATTTTTTTTAAATTGTGATATCAAAAATTAGGCAATTTTTTCCCAAAAAGAAAATTTTACAATAGGAAAAATTCAAAAAATTTATTATGAATTTATGGATCGTATGAATATTCCCAAAAAGTTCAAATACCCTGCCCTACTCCAAAGTTGAATTCTTAAAAACATTTTTTTAACCATAGGTAGACCTAAGGTTCTCCACATGCCCAATGTCCCGGGTCCAATTGTCAAGGAGCACTTCATACTTTTTCATCCATATGTAATTTTATTTCCATCCTTGTTTTGAGGCCAAGCCCACTTCTTGTTTCCAAGAAGTCAAGGCCCATACTAAAAAGGGCCCACTTATCGATAGCAAAAAGGCCGTTACCACTTGCCATGGTGTCCATGACCATACTCCCATAACTAGGGGTGAGAACACCCTTGGTTATGAGAATATTTTTATGTCCATGGTTTAAAAGTTTGAACTTATCCTTCATTATAACCAAGGTTTTATGTCTAGGGTTAAGAAGCTTGGGCTCTTCACAAGTATTCTTCATTATAATTGAAGTTTTATGTCTAAGGTTAAAAAGCCTAAGCTTCTTAACCATGGCCAAGGTTAGATAACCTCGATAACATTGGTCAATGTTAAATAACCTTTGTTTTTTAATCCTAACCAAGGTTATATAGTCAAAGCTTTTTAATCCTAGCCAGGGTTAATTAGCCTAGGTTTTAAACCTTGGTCAAGGTTAGTCCATATCCATTTCAAAAGCCTAGACTATAATCTTATCTTTAATTGTGCATTATAGATATTCTTTTTAATTTAGCCTAGGCTATCTCAATATGAAGAATACTTTTCAAAAGCCCAAGCTTATTGATCTTGGACATAGGAATATTTATAAACCTTTAGTCTATTTGGATCTTAACCATGAGAATATTTGTATGGCTAGGGTTAGATAGTCTAAGCTTTTGAGAATATTCTTATCAAAAGTCCAAGCTATCTTGCCCAAACCTTGGACATTAAAATATTCACATGACTAGGGTTAGGTGGCTCAAGCTAATTTTACAATATTCAAAATTGAAATTGGATGTTTTTGAGTGACTTGGTTGCAAACATTTGAAAATACCTTAGAATAGTTTGCATCTTAACATTCAAAAGATAAAATTTGGTGTTGAAAGTAAAAATTGTTGCAATATTCAAATTTTTAACCAACTAAGTTTTCATTTTAAACTATATGTTGATAGTTTTTGAAATGTTGAGATGGCTCAACATTTAACTAAAAAAATATGCCAATGAATTGGGGAGAAATAAACATTTTCAAGAAAATTGTTACACGGAGCATTTGACAATTTGTTCAAGAAGGCAATGGTTACATGATCAAGCTATCTATCAAACTAGACAAAGGGCATCATTATTTGAAACAATGATTTGCCATCACTTGGGAAATATGAACATTGTGTGTTGACATTGCGATGCTTTTCATTGGATGGCAAAAAAACTAGCAAATAATACTTTTACAAACCATTGTTTGGTACATGTGTTCATTACCATTGTTTCAACAACCGCCACACATGTATTACAACAATTGTTTGACGAAGATCATGTGGTTGCAAAGGAATTTCATAATAACATAAGATGATACAACAATGCATTTGCTTTCACATCTCTAGGTGTTAAATCAAAATCACACATTAGGTCTTAGCCTATTGTTTCCTTGTCCATGGAAGATTGACCAACAAATGCAATGTTTTATTACATGAACCTAACATACAACCAATATTTGCACAACTATACATATATGATCTAGATGAAGCACTACAAGTTTAGATACGAACAAATCCAAAAGTACAACTAATCACAATGTTGACATTGCAACAACTTCTATGTGAATACAATCCTTTTGTTCCATTCATGAATCAAGCTTATGAAATATTACATGAGGAACAAAAACAAGGCAATGATCATTTGGATTTGGTGATGCATCTCCATTTCCAATTGGAAAGAGATGTTTGACATTATAACCTTCCTCAAATTAATAAAATAATAATTGTTTTGCTTGGAAATGGAAAGTTTCCAAATGCATTTCGTGACATAGTGATCTATTTGAAAGGAGGCACACTACAATGTATCAATGAATGTCATCCATCATACTTGTTGTTACATTATGTTTTGTTTTTCTCCTTTGGTGGACTAAGATGGTACTCAAATATCCCCCATGTCATAATATGTGTGTGACAAACATATTCAAATGGAATTTTTTCATTTCATTTGCATCCAAAAACTAATGAATATTCTACAATACTTTGAGCTAAAAAGTTATTCCACGAATGCATTGTTGATGCATGGGCAACAATAGAACAAGCTTGGTTGTGTTGGGTAGAATGAATCATGCAACATTGAAAGTTAATGTATACCAAAGTCTTATATATACAATAGGAGATGTTATAAATGAAGAAATAGAGCTTTGAAATCTTGGATGCAAGGTTATTTTACCTTCATCATTTTGTGGGTAATTATCACGATATGTTTGAGATATTTCAAAACTCTATGGCCATCACTTGTTATTTCAAGAACCTTGAATTATTTGGAACTATGATTGCAAACCATGAATGGCTTGAAATCACAACTACATTATTGCCATGACAAAAGGCAATAAATTGACTTAATTTGGTTGTTCATATTTTCAAGTTCAAATCACAAGCACTCCTTTGAGACATTATAAAAAGTTATGTTCTTGGGCAAATTGTGGCACGTGTTTATACAATTGAGTCTAAAAAATAAGGATTGCCCCACATGCATTTTTTCATATTTTTTGCAGCAAAAGACAAAATCATTTTTGTGGTAGTAGTAGATCGAATTGTTTGGGTTGAGTTTCCAAATCCTGAACTTGATCCCATTCTTTTCTATACAATATTGAGGACAATGGTACATGACCCATATGGACATGCAATCTTCATTTTCCATGCATGAAAGATGCAAGGTGTTCCAAACGTTATCCGAATGGATTCCAAGAATTGACCTCTATGGATGCTAATGTATATCTTTTGTATAAAAGGTAAAACAACATTTACAAGGTTATGAAACACTAGGCTTTTTAATTGACAATTGAAATGTTGTGCTTTACAATCCATTTCTATTTAGGAAATATGGATGTCACATAAATATGAAGGTATATGTGCTTCCATTTGTGCTATAAAATATATCCATAAGTATATTTTCAAAGGACACGATTGTACCACTATGCAATTTGGTCGTCAACCAAATGAGGTTGAACAATATCTTGATGCATGATATGTTAATGTACTTGAGGTGGCATGGCATCTATTTGCAATGGAAATGCATGAAGAATAACCTAGTGTTGTATGTTTTGCTCTTCACATAAAGTGGTATTCAATGCCAACAATGATGCAACATTGGTTCTTCAAAGAGCACAACACGAATCAATAACATTAATTGCATACATTGCAAGATGTGTTATTAATGTTAATGCTAGACAATACACATATCTTGAATTTCTTCAACATTTTGTTTGGAATACTACCATAAAATGATGGGCACCCAAATGAATTGGATTTGCCTTGGGAAGGTTGTATTTTACTAATCCAATTGTCGGAGAACGTTATTACCTTCGGTTGCTTCTTACAATAATTCGAGGACCCACCTCATGTGACGACTTGCGAACAGTGCATGGTCATATCCATAATACATTCAAAGAAGCATGTATGGCAATGAGATTGCTAGAAGATCATATGGGTTCGATGCTTACAAGAAGCTTCACTTTTGCAAACATGATCACAACTACAACATTACTTGTGACAATACTTACATTTTGCATTCCAAATCAACTAGGAAATTTGTGGGAATAATTTTGTCATTGCATATGTGATGATTTAAAACATCTGTTGCAAGTACAACACCATTTGGACAATCCTAGTGAACATGAAGTTTACAATTATGAATTATTTATCATTGATGAAAATTTGAAAGACCATTACAACACTTCACTATGTAACATACTACGCATGCCACAATCTATTATTCAATGGGTAGTTCCCCATCAAAATCCATTTATTGTAAAACAACTTGATTGGAATCATACAAATTTTATATCCATTGTCAATGAATGTGTACCCTATCTTAATTCACAACAATCCATCGCTTACCATCATCAATAAATGAACATAATGGTGCAACATTTTTCTTAGATGGGCCTATTGGAACAAGTAAACGTATGTTTTGTAACACAATTGTAATTTAACTTCAATCTTGAGGAAAAATTGTCATATGTGTTGCATCATCTAGTATTGTTATTTTTTTAATTGATGGTGGATGAACTACACATTCAACTTTTGAAACTTCTAATCCAAATTAATGAAAATTCAATATGTGTTATTGATAAAACATCACAACGAATAGATCTTTTTTGAAAATGTTCATGATCATTTGGGGTGAAGTTCCCATGCAACATCAACACTGTCCATAGGCAATTGATCATACGTTGCATGATATATGTAGTGATGATAAACCTGTTGGAGGTCTCACTGTAGTGTTTGGAGGAAACATTTGTTAAATTCTTCCAGTTATTGTAAAGGGATATAAAGGACAAATTGTAGTAACCTATTTTTGAAGGTCATTATTGTGGGATGGTATACATATATTGAGATTACAACAAAACATACATTTGGTTAAAACATCTTTAAAAAATCAACAACTTGCAAATTGGTTGCTTGAAGTTGAAAGTGCTCACATTCCAATTGATCAAAATGGCAAAATTCTTCTTCCACAAACAATGGCATATGGCCCAAATTTACTATCATTCATTCAAGTTGTATACAATGGTATTGGAGATGTAAATTCACACACTAATGAATATTTCAAAGATCGCATCAACTTATCCACTTGGAATGATATTGTTGATAACATCAATAATGACATTATTGACATTTTTCCTAGAGTTGTTTGAACATTTCTCAATGCAGATGTTGCCATGATTGAAGTAGGTGCTGATAACAACAAATTGTATTTTACTGAATGTTTCAATTTTTTAGATTTGTTGGGATTACCACCTTCAAAACTACTTTTTAAAGTTGGATGTACTATTATGTTATTACACAATATTGTTGTAAAATGTGTACTTTGTAATGGTTCATGACTCATAGTGACACGTCTAAATGATCGTGTCATTGAAACATGTATTTTAATGGGTATGCATGCTGGAGAAACAACCTTTGTCCCTAGAATCACATTTACAACCAACCATGTCTGAAATACCTTTCAAATATATTCGAAAACAATTTCCTATGAAAGTTGCTCTTGCTTTGACAATCAACAAATCACAAGGTCAATCTGTAAAATATGTAGGTTTGGATCTCCAAACACCTATATTTTCTCATGGTTAGCTGTATGTCACACACTCTAGAACCATACCACTTAATTCACTAAAAATACTTCTCCTTGAACAAAATGCATAAAAAACAATGAACATTGTGTATTATGAAGTATTAATATAAACTTTTAACTCTTACATTAAACTATATATGTCATCATAAACCTCAAGACTTTGTTCTTCCAAAATTATTTTGTTTACATGAAACA
>Ga0209208_10009387_pt1 | contig 12864 bp, 13 predicted proteins | sample S1TSphfallax_3_FD_187694 | JGI IMG/M metagenome (GOLD analysis project Ga0209208, IMG submission 187694) | Host-associated microbial communities from peat moss isolated from Minnesota, USA - S1T2_Fd - Sphagnum fallax MG (SPAdes) (version 2) | ecosystem: Host-associated > Plants > Peat moss >...
AATGTAATGGAGGAAGAGTAATCCCTGTTGGCTCTTCACTTGCCACAGCACATAGATATTTTTTGTTGCACATTTTTATGATCCACGGAAGAATCTACTTTTATGAGTTGTATTTCTGACACTTGATTCTACATCCCTGTGACATCAGGGTTCATGTACCATTGTTACATGATCTGCATAGTGATTCTGATGAGGTCAATGTTGATGTCATCCTGAACATTTCCACTTGGGTATTGGCCTACCTAACTGGACTACATGCTGAATTAATCACACAAATCTATGTGCAAGAGGTAGTTAAAAGAGTTGTGCAGGCAAAGGAATGAGACTCTGCCAAGGAGTAAAATTCAGTCTCAAGCCATGTTCTCCAGAGAAAGATGACACACGAGTTCAGAAGTTGTGTTTTCAGCATACCTTCATCAGAAAGGGCTGCATCATTCAGGGCAGAAAGGGCATTTCCCCTCAAAATGATGTTGCTGTCAGCTACCTGCATTAACAGTAGTTTGTAGTCAAATGCAAGCCTGTCAATTTTGTATTCCAATAGATTGCAATCAACCACATCACAATGATTTTGGAGCACTGGTGACCATAGTCAGTCTCATGATAATCGAGGAAAAGATTGTGGAAAACTCAGAATGTCTTTTCATCATTCTGAGCAGGTGCTTTGAGGCACAAGTCATGTCTCATCATAAGGGAGAACCAACTTGTTTCCTGACATTCATGGTCCCACAAGCCCTTGGGGCATCTTGTAAGAGTTTGTAGCTATCTCTTCCTTGATTCTAGATCATCCTGATGTTTGTTCACCAACCTTCATGAAGTTCACTAGAAAGGAGAAAATACCATGTCAACAAGGAAATTGATACACCCCAAAGTACACAGATCATCCCATGTCGTATCAGAAGCTGTGATCAAAGAGCCACATCAGCAGGTATCAAGGACATAAGGAAGAAGATTTCTTTGCCCAAACTCTGAAAACAGCAAAACACACCCAGCATATACAGGGTCTGTAATCTGCACTGTACAGGAAGGGATTGTGATTTTGGCACATGAGCCAAGCTGACAGGTATTGTTCTTATTGAGCATGAGAAAACACTCAAAGATGAGAAACTAATGCAGAAAAACTACAATTCTGACACCATACTCACATGGCACCAAAGAAATGGAGGGAATTTGCCCTCCTTCCATTGAATTCTGGAGTTGAAACATTGTCACCTGAGGCATACTTGAAGCAGAGTGCAAGCTCCTGCCGAATGAACATGTCCTTCTCCACTGCCATTTTGGCAAGTATGGGTAGAAAACCTATACATTCACACGTAGAAATTGAGCAACTCTCTGAGACAATACACGAGGAGAAAAATCTCTGCACTTAGAGTCAGGAAATAAAAAGAATGAGATATTTGAATTGGGCAGTGCTGTTGACAAATGCATTTCACTGACATCACTACCTACCAGCAGCAAGACAGCGTACACGACTGCTTGGAACAGAGAGGAGCTCAACTGCCCAAGTTACAGACTTCTGTCTGACAACAATATCTTTGTCCTTCAGCAGACGCACCTGACCATGCATAAATAAAATATTGTCACAAAAGTCAGACAGAAGCAGAACAACTCATGCAACAACGCATGAGATGCTTCAAGAATAACAGCTTACAGATGCATCAGATCATGGTTTTTATACGTTTTCCTCCCAGATTCAAAGGGGCTCACTCGGTGTTCCAAAAGCAGTGGAATTGCAATCTATTCCAGGCGCTGCTGAGATTCTATAGCAATACCAATCTTTTGGACGAAACAAAGATAAGGATTGGTGAAAGGGAAATACTCACGAGCTTCGAGTACATGAAGTTTCCGAATGCGAGGGTGACTCTGGTCTCCGGCTTAGGCTTGGGAGGAGGATGTATGGCGTGCTGTACAAGCTGTTCGCCTGGGGGAAGCTCAGACTTGAACAATGGATATCCTTCTTCACAGTCCGGCACATTCACGAACTTCACCATGTCCTCCGTCCTCATCTGCTGGCATGCGTATTTCCAATCCTCGTATTGTCGTATTGTTGCATCTGTCAGAGCCTTGTCAGCTGCATTCACCATGATGCTTTGATTGCAGATTAAAAAGAAACAGTGATTTTGTTGTCGTTCAGAATCGAAATGCTCCAAGTACGTTGAAGAGCAATATACAGATTCTACAATTGACAAGATGCAAGCATGCCGCGGCAGATCGATAAATGTGAACACTATAGATAAACATGAGAACTTCCTTCAATCTACTACAGACGCCTGCCTGCCATCGCTTGCGAAATGTCATCAAATCATGATCAAGCTGCAAAAACGCTCCTGAAACCACAACCTGCAATCATGATCATAGAAACGCCTCGTTTGTTTCCGATTCAAACAAGTGCGGAAGTTAAGGATTGGAAAGAGAACGGCCAGAATCGGAACTGTAAGAAACTGAAACAATGCATGTGTCCGTTACCAAATACTAAAGCCAAGAAAAGACTCGCATGAATCACCGATTAAAAGTTGCACGATGTTGTGTAAAAGCAAGCAACGAGAAACCTGGCACTGTGCGAACAGTTTTCCAATTCAAAGGCAGCAAGGTGGAGGAAGCGGGAATAAGATTCTCCGCTTCGAAACACAAGAAGTTCAAACCTGGAATATAGACTGGGACTCGAGAACTCTGGAAAAAAATCTGCGAGATGTAAAGAAAGAGACCCCGATAACAAAACAGAACAGAAATTTTATGTGCGTGCGCCGAAATCGAAGGCGAAAAGGATCGAACCAGTACACAAGAAGTCGCGGTGCCAAGACAATACACAACTCGACAAAATAGTAACAGGATCAGATGAAGTAATGCAACAGTAAAGAGGTGATGGTAATAGCGTTGCCAAGGAAACGGCTCGGATGCCAATATATCGCAAGAATTACAATGCAAAACACCAAATAAAAGCCGAATCAGAAAAGCTCGGAACCCGATTTCTGCATTTCGGATCCACAATTGAACTGTGATTTAGATGAACAAGCTCGTGAATCTGCTTCCGAATTAAGAGTTCCAGGGATGCCAAGAACGGTGCAAAAGCAAAGCGCAGAAAGAAGGGCATAACTTACGATTATTTGTGCGTTGGTTGTGATACTGTCAGGGACGGAGGTTAACCGACGGCAGCCAAAATGCTCAAAATACGTCTCTGTCTCTCGCGAGATCACCGGGGACGACATACCATTGAGCACTTTTCTCTTCCCACTTCGTCCCCAAGGTGGACACATTTCCATCGGTTGGAACTTCGATCCGCAACGGTGGCTATTATGCAAACGAGGGTGAAATATGTAGGGTACGGACGAATGGACCTGTGTGCGTGAGGGTGGGGAGAGGGGGTTTGTGACTCTTCCTTCAACCTCCAGTTCCAGTTCTAAAGCGCAAGTGATTCCCATTCCAGTTCCTAATAAAACAGAATCCAGGTCCAGTTCTCTTCATTTTAAGTCCTAGTTGCAGTTCTGGTTCTGAAGATCAGACCCAGCTCTGGTCCTCTTCAAGATAACCCGGACCCAAATTAACATATATAGATCACAAGGTGAACCTTATCATTAGTTACACTGGCCTCGATATGTTGGCTATTTTCACTCTGCAAATGCAAATTTTGAGTTCAGGAATTAAATCTGATTTTGCCAATTCTGAGCAATTGGAATCTCAACCCCAGAAGCAGCAAGATGTCAACCAACAGCAAATGGCTGTTATTTTGCCTTTCACCATGTAAAAGTCTGTAGGTTCTCTCATGGCAGAGTAGCACAGACCTATACCCATAAAACCCATCAAAGCTAACAAAAGCCAGTAAAAACTAGGAGTGGCAATTTCCAGTTGATTTGCACAACTGCAATATATGGCAGTCAAGGCTAAAACAAAGGCTGCAATACATCTGGACAAGTTGCGGAGTCCACAGCTAGCTCTGGTCATGACAAGGGTAGAACAACTATCTATTGGTACAACGTTTTGTCCCTCTCCAAGATAATTTCAAGACTGAGGTGATGGTGTTGCTTACACAGTTCCTTCCAACTGATGTTGTGGTGATCTGGAAGTTTAGGCTGCCTGTTCGACTGCTTGCAAGCCTTGTGCAAGGTGTGCCAAGTATGGCTCTGTCTGTGATCCATTACTGAGTAGCACAACAAGGGACTTCAACTCTTTAATAAACTCCTCATCTAGTTTCCTGCACAAAAGCACCCAGTACACACAACTTATGCGCTGCATTTTCTCACTTTCTCTCAACAAATGCACCTCCTTGCCTTGAGTTCTGGAGCTCCCATGCACAACTTTTAAATAGCAAGATGGAGAAAGGTTTAAGGCAGTACCCTACTGTAGTCTTGAAGTTTGTGTCATCTGCTGCTTGTCTTGCCCATTGTGACTTGTATCCTTTCTTTGCTACTTTTTTGCTGCTGAAGGCAGGCTCTTGAGAGTCAAAACTTTCTCCTCGGAACAAGGCTGGAATTAACCATTGAGTTGCAATTGCATAATGTAGACAAATGGACTTCAGCTTGTCCACTTTCTGTATAACATACCACTCAACTTTGGTCAGGCATTTTCCTTGCTAGAAAGATAAATCCAAACCCAGAACAGTCAGAGGATGGCTTTGTTTATGGGAAAATTTCTGGCAAACTGTAGCTTGAGGCACAATATGATGCACAAACCCAAGCATCAGAGTTCTTTTCATTGAGACAATGCTAAGCAACTAGTCCAAACTTCTAATCCAAGATGGACCTCCATAAATTGACACTCTAGTACAGTCGTAAGCCCAAAACAAAAGCAACTACTTGAAGTCAATCATCAGGCACAATAGTTATAAGTTAGAGATGGTCTCCTCAAAAGGCATGGGGTCGGGCAAGTACATACCTTCAGAATCTGAGGCCAGAAGAGCATACATTGTTTAAGGCACTTGTCCAAGAAAGCATCATGATGCTGCATGACCTGCAACCCTTGTGTGTACTGAATAAGAGTAGTAGGAACCAGGAACCTTCTGCTCCATATGTAGACAAGACAAAAGACCAGACTTATTGAAAGAAACAACTGCAAACCCCTCAAAGTACACCAGTTGAAGCCTGACTACCACAAAAGTTCATGTTTGCTACTCTTAATACCAGCTCTGTGTACAAAGTGTGCCCACCTCATCAATGCTTTTCGCACTTTGTAGCTGGCCATGCATGACATGCCAATTAGGTTCAAGCACCTGAGCACAGATGGAACCACCACTCATTTAGGATATTATTCATCAAGTTCTCTACAAAGTCTAGTTCTATGCTTACACCCACATCACGATGTATCTACACAACAAAAGCTGATTCAAAGATATAACTACTCACTGACTACAGAGCAAGACAAAACTACAACACACCACATCAAAGATGGGACAAGATGAGTAAAACCCTCTTTGCATGGTTTGTATGTTTCCTTCTTTGCATTCTTATCCCAATTCTCTCAGGTCATAGCAACACACATGACAAGCATCACACAAGGCACAGAAAGCTGCTGTGCTCTTCTCCAAGTGGTGGCATGCCGCCAACTGAGACTAAGCAATGACTGGCAAGAAAACAAGCTCAGCTGCAAACCTCAAAAGTCATGTAATGTTCAAATGTTTGTAGGAAGTGCAGCATGCGATGGCATAAGACATATGACTGTGACATAGCTGTTCCCAAGGAATTGAACGAGCGAGCAGCTGACTGCAAAACAAATCAACAAGTGTGTTGCAGCATTAAGCAATCTCTTGGCTACAATGCCTTTCTTTCATGATCAACTACAAAGTAGTGAATGAACAGAAGGTGCTGATGAAACAGAAGTGTACCTGGTGCAATTGCCAGGTGGCACACAGCTGGCGCTCGACATGCTTACAGTGAAAGAGATGCCGAAATATGAGTTGATATTTGGTCAATGCTTTTCTGGAAATTACCAGAGATAGTGGCCACCTCACCTACAACCCATCAACCACCTTGTCCACTGAGTCTCTACCAGCTAAAGCACTCCCATGTCACTTCTTCATTTCCATATTTGGCATCCAAAGTCACAAACAAAATAAAAACCACTCTCCTCATCTTGGACTACTCAATTGTTACCTCCACTAAGGCCTGTCAACAATAGTAGAGATAAGGGACTCTCACATTGTTCTTACCTCACACAGCAGTAATTAGTCTCTGGGCACTTCCTTATTCTGTCTCACTCCAAAATTTTGATTGAAGAATAACAGGATTTTGAAAAGACTTCCTGCCTAACCTTGTAGTCCAAAGTAAAAGTCTCCAGGCCTGTTATGCTTCCAGATGCCATCCCCTGGAGACTACTAGCATCGGTTGAATCTGCACGCTGGGAGTTATAATGAGCAGGCCCTGCTCCATTCTGGCTGATGTTCTGCAGCTGAGTCAGTAAGTTTGATCTCTCCTGCCATTTACAACATGATCATGAGCAAATGAGGATCACTGAAAAAAAACTCACTACTGAGATTAGATAAGCATGACCCCCCCTTAACTTCAAATACGAAATGTAGGCCTACGATTGAATTCTCACAGCCGTAAATTCCCAACACAAGTAGTCAGGCTTCACAGTATGGGCTACCACAGAAGCCCAGAGGACTTTTAGAAGCAAAGACAGAACAGTACTTACAATGTTGCATGTGAGATCTTCATGGTATGGATCTGATGCAGCAACTGATGTACGCAAAGCCAACTCCAACAATGACTGTGCATCAAATGGTTTACATCTCAAGTCAATTACTCATCACTGCCCTAATTGCACCCAATGCAGCTAGTAGACATACAATCTGGTCATGACAACTTGGAACATGCCACTTTTCAATGGTGATATGGCTATTGTGTTCTTGTTAACACAGACATGACACAAGAGGGTAAAGAGTCCATACCTGAAGTTTCTCCATAGACATGGCAGAAGGCCTCTTTGCAAGCTCATCTCGTGCTGTGTCCATAAAGTGAACCAGGAAATCACCCTACATTCCACAAGGAATAGCCATATCACCATTGCTTAGAACTCCACAAACAGAACAATGAGAGAAGATACTTGTGGTAGTTGGCAATACTATCTCAAGAGAACATATGTTCCTGTCAAAACCATTTTCTTCCAGGCCAAAGACAGAAATGCAGCTGCATAAGGGAATGACTATCTATAATGATTATCTATTCTGCTACTCCCACATTCCTTCTCACAAAAATCATATCTTTTTTTCCAAAGGATTCTGCTGATACAGACCTGATCAACAAAAAAGTAATGCTTCACTGATCGCAGCCTGCCCATCAAGTCAAACTGCCAATATGAAGCCACCCATCCAAGGTCACTGCTAGCACAAGAAACTTTGCAAGAAAGCTAAGCACCATCTCAGAGAACATTGTTTACAGTAGAGAAGTATACAAGAACTGTAAACACAACTAGGAAGCCTAGGTTCCCCCAGCACTGATGCCTCATGGATGGCCCCATGGAGAGGAAAAAACTACAAGAGGAAATGGAGGCCAGATGTGGCATGAATAATGCAAAAAGCAAGACATTGGACTTGTTAAGTGAGATGCTTTACAGCATACAACATATGTATGACTCAAACATAAGAATGGCATCCATACTAGATCACCTTATGGATAATGAGATTAAGAAGTTCTGCACTTGCAAACTCGTATGCAATGTTAATGCGTTCCAAGTAGGGACGTCTTGGACCAATGTTTCTCTGGTTTGCATCCTCTGCAAAAGGAATCTGCAAAAAAATCGACAAAAAACCTCAACATTCAGCAAACAAAGGATCTAGGACAAAAATCACAGGGGACAAAATAGAAAGAAGGCAATAAAAGAACAACCCCCTGGAGACACACCTGGATACAATGGCCACACTCACGTACTGCATTCAAGTACTTCCCAGTGGTGAGAATTGTTTCAGCTGAGCTTGCCAAAAACCCTGGGATATCTCGGCGAAGGCTGTAGCGTTGCTGCCAGTAGGTAGCATGGTAATCCTGACTCAAACTCTCCTGTGGCATCCAAGGGTAAGATCAGGACCTTTAAACATCCCTGTAATAGTGAGCAGATCCTTCCAGAGAAAGACAATCTCACATCATTGTGACTTACTGTGACAAAATATTGACAATCTACGTTTACAAATGAGAAGAGGCTGAAGCCAAACACCAGCCAAGGTTTTCTAAAAATTACTCAATGATGGTATTGTAAATACCTTCTGCAAGGACTTGTTCTCATCGATCAAGAATTCACCATAAGGATCATCAATTACACCTTCATAGACCCACCTTCACACAACCCCAGTACCCAACTTAAAAGGTTTGTAGGATCGACAGCAGATCCTTGAACAGAAAATAACCGTCAAGGATCAGGTCAGCAGAGTTGTTGCCTTCACAGCAATTCCCACACTCGTGACTTCCCACAACAATCTGGAGATGAGTACCTTTCAAGGATTCCAAAGTAAGGAGCACTTGCTGCATGTGTAAGCTTCTGAAGCAAAGCCCTGGCAGCACTGTCCCCAGCCATGGCTGTTGCCTATTAGACAGGACATTTGTTAGGGAAACCCCAAGATCTCATCCAGCTAGCACTTAGATCAGCACATCACTTCCCCTTTCATTCTGACAATCTCAAAATAGTGCACTTGCAGGGAATGAAGATAAAGCTGAATGTAGGGTCCTTCATTTGATAGCTATATGATATGCATATAGGGTTACCTGATTGTGCAACAGATTCAATATTGCAGCACCTGAGGCATTCTGTGTACTCGCCTTCAGCACACACATGGAGAGTGCTTGCATAGCTGCAATCATTGGCTGCAATTCCAAACGCCTCCAGCATTCAGCAAACCTTATCTCTCAGTTTCTCTTTCTTTCAAGAAGAGTTCATTTAAGCAAGTCCAGAACAGCAATGTTTTCCAGGTACTGCATCCCTGACACAGACATTGATGCAGAAAGAAGAATGCTACCATGTGGGAATTCCAGCCCAGAAATTAACTACAGAAATGTAAAGTGAAAAACCAAAATCAAGATTGAAGACATTACCTGACTGAAGAACCACAAACCTTGAAGTGACAACCGTGTCAACCGGAACTGATGCTCAAGTTGTGCCACCATGGCATGATAATCCTATATGATCACATCACACCATTCAGTACTAGAACAGCAAGAGTGCCTAGCATAAAGCTAGTCTGACAGTCACCCCTCATGTAAGTTACAAAGCATGGCATGAGTCTTTTATGAGGATGTTCCAGAAAAACCCTGAAAGGAAACCAACTCACAAGATAACACAGCCTGCACAAGAGGTCAAACTTTTCAACATGGTCACAGAGTGCATTTTCAAACTCAAATGCCAAAGATAACATGGGATTAAGAAAACCTGCAGAATTGCTCTCAAGGCCGCTGCAAAAGCATGATTGACCAACCCATGTTTGAAATGTGATCTGGCTTCTGTGAACTGGCTCACCACTATGTAGTTCTCGCACAGTGGCAAAACCCGCTTTGCAAGCTCCTGCACTCAACACACATAAGGTGGGAACTTCCCAGGCAAGTAGGCACTGCTGGCTTGGCATATCAATCACCTAGTGTACTATATGCCATCACTACATGGGCACTTCTTACATGTATTGATGCATCCATGGATGGATCCATGTAAAAGGAAAATGTATTTCCATCCTTAAACCGTCCCCTCCGAACTCGCACATATTTGCCTTCGATTCCAACCATGGCATAGAGCAAGTCATCAATCACCAGCAACTCCTGTTATTGCAATACATCAAACATAGTTAAAGGACTTCCTGCAACAATAGTAGTTATTGCCTGAAATAAGCACATGACAGGTGACCCAAAATATTGTTCCAAACTGCTCTTGATAATGAACCGCAGCAACTGGCTCAAAATTGTAAATCAACTCAAAAAACCATGCGCTCAAAAAACCCATTCCAGATGGATACACTTCACTGGTTTAAGTTCCTGCAAACATTAAGAACTACACAACATGACTCAAAGAAACTGACAAACATAGCATACTTTGGGAACAAGGTTCTATCAGCATACCTGCACAGATGGCGTATAAATACCAAGGGTCCTAATGGCATCCGTGTTACTGTAACAAAGAGACAATATGTCATGTGGATGTCTACAACCTTGGAAAAACAATAGGTGGTGCAATCTGTCTTCACACACTTGAATTGCATTCTTTTTGCACTCCATAACTCAATTTTTAGCTTTAGGTTTCAAAACTGCTCTAGACATATCTTACATGACTGAGTCCTTGTCTGAAGGGCTCTCCTTTGCAGTTGAGCTTCCTCGTGGAGTCAAGGTCCTTCTGGGATTGGTGTTGCTGTCCTGAAACATTAACAAAAAATTGCTTACGAATAATAATTTTGGAGTAGAGCAATCAGTAAGATTAGTGTGGTAATTGGGTGTGACTATTGAGGTTTCAGTAAAAGAGATATACCTGGAAGAGATGTTGGCCAGTGAGATAAGGTCTGTCTATGTTCCACTGAGGGGTTGCAGGATAAGACACTCCCTCTATAAGAGGTTTTGGTACATCCAGATATTCTGCATGACACAGAATTGGACCCCACATCAACACAAAATTAGCCAAAAGTAGGTATCTTCAAGATTAGGATTAGCACTACTTGAAGTTGTTTGCCACCCAATTTCAGACCCATACTTTTGAGAAGGGACAAGTTGAGAGTATGAGGATCCTACTTTCAGAGCGGGAATTCACCCAGCCGGCACTTTCTGATTGACGATCATCAAGACCAAAGTTGTGGAACTGCTGCACAACACTAACAGTCCGACTGACCATCTGCTCAGACTCCCTGGATCTTTTAGCAGGGCCTTCACCCACGTCTGAAAAGGAGAAAGGCATGTTTGGTAGCTGCATATGCACATCAAGCCCATATTCAACATGAGTATACAAGTGCAAACAAGTTTTAGCTGCAGAAGTCATCTATGGTTAACAGTATCTGATTGTTCTGCTACTATAGTAATGACAACTACATGGAGAATGGAACAGGTCTTGTGCAAAGATAAAAGCTCCCTCTGTATGTATGCACTGTTCTCTCATAAGGTCTCAATTCTCTTGACCCAAAATACTTTTCCTAAGAAGAAGAACAATCATGAATGTAGGCATTAGCAAACGCTGTAGAATTACTTGTGAAGAAGCTTGTGCATGTTGATCTAGAGGTTCAGCTACTACAGATTCCCTGTAACTAGAGGGGTCCATGCCACCCTCCACCACAGTCACGAGCTTCTTCACAGCAGGCTCTGACATCACCTGACCCACAAGCCAGATGTATTTATCGATTCCTTGCACCCTGCAAACATGTACAATTTCCTCAGGGTTCCAAGAAAACATCAACGCAAACAAATACAGCAGCTTTGTGTCAAAAGATAAGTTATCCACACTACATGACATGTCCTGACAAATATGATTGATACAAGCAAGCAGGTAAATTAGGCATCCATTCAAAGTAAAGCGACCTGACTACTAACAGTGATTTTATGCATATGAGATATATGTACCCAGCATCTTTCAGTTGCTCAATTTTCTCTATCAGCTTTTGAGGATGAGGAGATGAGGCCAGAAGCACTCGTTGTTCTTGTAGCAGCTGAAGCTGAATGCACAAAGACAAGCCTGAGTTAATAAATGTAGAGGCATACAATTTGCCACTTTCTGACCTAGTACATTTACTCATTGAAGGCGTCACAAAAACCTTCAAGAACATTTTGGCCAAACCAAGGAAGAAAAATGGCAAGCCATAAACCCTAATCAGAAACCCTACGAGATTGAAACCGTTCCAGCATTCTCTTGCATTCACCGGCAGCGAAAGTCAATTTGATCAATGCTCAAATACCATTTCCTTTACGGTACCCAAGCCTTTTTATCTTCAAAGAACTAGAATCCTGTGCTTCACAAACAATGGAGATGCTTTGACAAGCACAAGTTTTTTCTTTGAACGTCGCCTTTTAGGGCTCAAACTAGCACCTGTGAAATGCAGGAGGAATTCCAATGTGAGAAGTACGACGACTGAGGGAGTATGAGACCTTGGGCAGAGATTGAGATGAGGCGCCCTGCAAGGAAGGCCAAAGCTGCTCCAAATTATCATGGATAAGAGCTGCGGCAGCCTGTGGACTATTGCTGCACACACGAACTAGATCCTTCAGAAGCTCCCGCGCTTTTTCAGAGTAGGCTTGCTCCATCCCTCGAGGCTCTCACCGTCTGTATGTATGTCTGTCTGTCTGTCTACACCTACTGATTCACTGGCTCCAGCTCCCTACTTCTGACTCCATCTGCCACAGCTTCTCAAGTAACATGCATTTCCTCTCACTCAACCTGAAGCTCCCCAGCCTCCAGGCACATCTCCCTCCTCTGCAGCTCCCAAATCCGCAAATCTCCTCTGTTTTTCTTGAATTCAATTTCCATACATGAGTGCTGCAGCATCCTTCCGAGCTCGAATATCCAAAACGTGAGAAATGCTGCGTGCAACAGATCTGAACAAGATTGTTGTAAGGTGGATCAATGCATGCAACCCTAGAAAGTTCGAATTCTCTACAAATTTTGTTCCCCTTGGCCTACTTCCCGCCCCGGACGAGGAGAGACGAGTCCCGAACCAGGTCTCAAAATGTCGAGATCTCAAACAGACATCCGACTCGAAATGGAGCCCGCTGGCCGTAGGGGGTATTAGGGTATTCGTACGAGGTTTTAGGGTATTTGTTTTTGGCCTTTGCCTATCAAGGCAAGGATATTGTGTTTAGATTCATTATAGAGTATAGTAGTAGCTTAAGGGATTTTGGCCCCTAGGTAATAATAATAATAATAGGTCTATTTTTATATGAGGATTTTTGAAACATGATATTTTGGCTTGTGTTGAAACTTGAGATATTAGTT
>Ga0209208_10009388_pt1 | contig 12860 bp, 10 predicted proteins | sample S1TSphfallax_3_FD_187694 | JGI IMG/M metagenome (GOLD analysis project Ga0209208, IMG submission 187694) | Host-associated microbial communities from peat moss isolated from Minnesota, USA - S1T2_Fd - Sphagnum fallax MG (SPAdes) (version 2) | ecosystem: Host-associated > Plants > Peat moss >...
CGTCGCCAGGTGAAGAATATCGGGATCAAACGCGACAAGTTGGTCCCGCTCCGCACGCGGCAGGCCCCTGGCGAGGCGATATTCGGGACGCAAAGGGATGGCGAAGGACGGAACGGGGCAGAGATCCCCTGCGTGCTCAAGGGCGGGATGCTTGCCCACCGGCGCGAAGATCTTCACCTCGACGTCATGGGCCAGAAGGTAAGCGACGAGGCGGTTCAGGGTCAGGGCGACACCGTCGCGGATGTAGTTGTAGGACCCTGTGACCAGGGCAACCCGTAAGGGCCGCCCCAAGCCTCCCTCGCGACCCTCCGAAGCGGCGACGTCGCCGGCTAGGGCGCCAAGATCTCCGTCAGCGGACACGCGGATGATTCCCCGTCTTGATCAAAAGCCGGGACGAATCTGCGCATCGTGGAAAACGAGGCCGGCGGCGGGATACGAAATCGCGTTCCCGCGCCGCTCCTCATTCATTTTGTGAGATGCTTCGACAGGTGCTTGTTCATTTCGAACATATCCACCTTGTCCTTGCCGTCGAAGACCGGCTTCAGCTTGGCGTCAGCCAGGATTTCGCGCTTGTTCGCGGGGTTCTGCAGCTTGTGTTCCTTGATATAGGCCCAGACCTTGGACACCGCATCGCCACGCGACAGCGAGGCTGACCCCACGACACCGGCAAGATCCCCACTGGGCTTCAGCACTTGCTGCAGACCATTAAGCTTTTTTTCCGCCATTTCGACCATTCGCTCCCTGAATCTTCCGTGCGCGCCCGAGGCGCTGTGCGGGAAGAATGGCGCTTTCTGAGCCCTTGCCAACCCTTGTTGTCGTTGAAAAGCGCCCCAGAGCGGCCGCTGAGCCTTATTTTCGGGGTTCTGGCGGCTAAATCAGGGACGCCACGGCGTCGAGGATAGCCGCTGCATCCAGCCCATAGGCCTCGTAGAGGTCCTGAATGTCCCCCGACTGGCCGAATCGCTGGACCCCCAGGGCGGCGACACGATGCCCTCGAACGCCCCCCAGCCACGAAAGCGTGGAGGGCGGGCCGTCAATGACAGTGACGAGGCCCGCGTCTGGAGCGAGACGGCTAAGGAGCCGGCGGGCATGGGAGCCCGCCCCCCGGTCGCGGCCCAATGACCAGTCGCGGTGCAGCAAGTCGGGGCTTGGCACGGCCAAGAGCCCGGCGCCGGGCGCATCCTCCAGGACCTGCGAGAAGGCGTCCAGAACCTCCGGCGCCACCGCCCCCGTATAGGCCAGGGCCAGGCTTGCGCCCTCTCCCGGCTCGACCTGCCAGTAGGCGCCCGCCAACATGTCCGCGCGCCAGTCAGAGCCCACGGGTCGATGCGGCTGTTCCAGGCTGCGGGTGGAGAGGCGCAGATAGACCGAACCGCCGTCGCTCGCCTGCACGTGGCTGAAGGCCCAGCGCAGGATCTCCGTCAGTTCATCGACGAAGGCCGGCTCGAAATAGGTGAGGCCCGGCTGGGCCATGCCAATGAGCGGGGTGTGGATCGACTGGTGCGCCCCGCCTTCCGGCGCGAGGGTGAGACCCGAGGGCGTCGCCACCAACAGAAACCGGGCGTCCTGGTAGCAGGCATAGTTTAGCGCATCGAGGCCGCGGTTAATAAACGGGTCATAGAGGGCGCCGATAGGTATCACGCGGCGGCCGAAGAGCTCGCCTGTCAGGCCAAGGGCGCCAAGCAGGAGAAACAGATTGCTCTCGGCGATGCCCAGTTCGATGTGCTGTCCCTTGGGCCCCATGATCCAGCGCTGGGGCGAGGCGATGGAAGCCTCGCGGAATCTGTCATTTCGCGCCGTGGTGGAGAAGAGTCCACGCTGGTTGACCCAGCCGCCGAGATTGGTGGACACGGTGACGTCGGGCGAGGTCGTGACAATGGCGTCGGCCAAGGGTCCGCCCGCGCGCGCCAGGTCATTAAGGATCTTGCCGAACGCCACCTGGGTTGATTGTCGGCCCGACGGCGCGGGAAAATGGTCGGCGTCCGGCACCTCCACGAGGGGCGCCTTGGTCCCGGGTTTGCGGGCGGCGAACGGCGTGGCGGCGATGAAGGCTTCGTAGTCGGCGCCGGGCCTCGGCAATCCCGACCACCGCGCCCACTCCTCGCCCTCGGGCACGCCCATGCGGCCGCGAAAAGCCTCCATCTGACCGGGGGTCATCAGGCCGGAATGGTTATCCTTGTGCCCCTGAAAGGGAAGGCCGAAGCCCTTGATCGTGTAGATAATGAAGAACTTGGGCTTATCGTCCCGCACGGCCCGAAAGGCGTCCAGCAACAGGCCCAGATCATGGCCGGCCAGATTCGTCATGAGGCCGGAGAGACTTTCATCATCGTGCTGAGCCAGGAGGGCCTCAACGCCGGGCACGGCTGACAGGTCGGCAAGAATCCGGGCGCGCCAAGCGCCGCCGCCCTGGAAGCTCAGGGCCGCGTAGAGATCATTGGGGCACTCATCGATCCAGGCGCGCAGGGCCTCGCCGCCCGGCTGGGCGAAGGCCGCCTCCAGCCGGCGGCCATATTTCAGCGTGATGACGTTCCAGCCGACGGCGGTGAAGATCTCAGAGAACCGCAGGAACATCCGCTCCGAGGTCGTCGCATCCAGGCTCTGGCGGTTATAATCCACCACCCACCAGCAGTTGCGCAGGTCGTGCTTGGCGCCCTCGATGATGCACTCATAGATGTTGCCTTCATCGAGCTCCGCATCCCCCAGAAGAGAGATCATCCGCCCGGCCCGCTCGGGCGCGAGGAGATCGTGGGCGAGGAGGTAGTCCTGGGCGATGGAGGCGAAGGCTGTCATGGCCACACCAAGCCCCACCGAGCCTGTGGAGAAATCCACGTCATCCTTGTCCTTGGTCCGCGAAGGATAGGACTGGGCGCCGCCAAAGGCCCGGAAGTTCTGGAGCTGATCGAGGCTCTGGCGGCCCGAAAGATACTGGATGGCGTGAAACACCGGGCTGGCATGAGGCTTGACCGCCACCCGGTCTTCCGGGTGAAGGACGCCGAAATAGAGAGCCGATAGGATGGTCGCGAGGGACGCCGAGGACGCCTGGTGTCCGCCCACCTTCAGGCCATCGCGGCTTTCGCGCAGGTGATTGGCGTTATGGATGGTCCAGGCCGATAGCCAATGAACCTTGGCGTCCAGCTCACTGATGATATCAAGGGCGTTGTTGGCGCGAGATGTGGGCGCAAGCGAGGTCTTGGCGGTCATTGTCCGGAAAGATCTGCCTGTGGTGAAATCTGGATAGCTGCTCTAGCCGGTCCCGCCGAGCGGGAGAAGACATGGCCCCATCGCCAAAATGAATGAGCAACGCGTCAAAGCGCCTCTTTGGAGACACCCAATGACCGCTAGAGCTTCAGGCCCCGCGGCAGCCGTTTTAGCTGGTATGGCTATTGTGGGTGTCAGCCTGGGAAACGTATCACCTGTTCGCGCCCAGACGGCGCCAGCGGCCACGCCGGGCTATGACATCACCGGCTTCCGGAGCGCGAGATTTGGCATGTCCCCGGCGGAGGTGCGCGCGGCCGCCGCGAGGGACTTCGGCAATGTAGAGATTCTCGCGAACGCCAACCCCGCGGAGGGGACCGAGGCTCTCCAGCTGGATTTGGCTCATCTCGACCCAGGCCCAGGTCCCGCTCAGGCCACATATATATTCGGCGCCAGGAGCCACACACTTTCCCGGATAAATGTGGTCTGGGTTACCGGTCCCAATCCTACGGCGGAGGAGCGAGCGGCCATCCTCAATGGGGCGGTTCTATTGGCCCATTACTTTCAGACCCTACCGGCCCCGCTTAAGGCCAGCCTGGGCGCAAGGCCCACGGGCCCAAACGCTTTGATGATGTTCGCCGGGGTGGACCAGAAGGGGGCTGGGATCGAGTTAGCCGCCCAAGGCGTCAGCTACCAGATTGATCCAAAGGCCGGGGGAGTCTCGTCAGCTTCGCCCGCCCCCGCCGGGCCTGCCCTGCTTCGGATCTCCTACATCCGTGACGTCGCCAACCCAGACGTCATCAAGATCGCACCCGGCGCCTTTTAGGCATGTCCCAAGGGTCAGGCGGGGACCTTGTCGGAATCGGCGCGGGCATAGGTCCAAACTTGAGGCCCGCCGCGCGCCGCGAACTGGCTCGCCGCGAAGCTCCAGTTGGGCAGGGCGTCAAACCACCCGGTGAGAAAGCCCTTTCGGTCATTCTGGTGGTCCAGATAATAGGCGTGCTCCCACAGATCGCAGACGAGCAGCGGCGTGAGGCTCATCTTGCCGAGCGTATTAGCGGCGTCATGGGTCGTCAGAACCCTGAGGCCCCCCGCGCTATCCGCGGCGAGCCATACCCAGCCGGACCCGAAATGCGCGGCGCCGTCCTTGATGAACAGGGTCTTGAGCTCCTCCAGACCGCCGAAGCTGGTGTCGATGGCGTCCTTGAGCTCGGATTTGGGTTGCTGGCGCTGCGGCGACATGGAGAGCCAGAAGAAACTGTGATTCCAGGCCTGGGCGGCGCTGTTGAAGAGCTTCTTGTCATCGGCCTTGTCAGCCTCGGCGATAATCGCCTCCAGGGAGTCGAAGGACTGACCCTTGGCCGCGACGAGTTCATTGGTCGTCTTCACATAGCCCGCATGATGCTTGTCATGGTGGAAGTGGAGCGTCCGCTCGGAAATGACAGGCTCCAGAGCTTTGTAATCATAGGGGAGTTCGGGAAGGACGATCATGGACTGGCTCCAGGGGGTAGGCCTTAAGAACCCGCCCGCAGCCAGATGGTTCACCCAGGTCGTCCCGCCTCGCCGGTTTATTAGAGCCCGTTCACGGACACGGCCAAGATCCGGTGATCCGCGCCCTTGGCGACGACGACGGCGCTGATCGCGCGAAGCGGCGCGATGTGTTCGCGCAGGTTTGGCAGATTGACCTGCGCCCAAACCGCCTTGGCGAGCTGGGTTGCGCCCTCCACGTCCAGGCCCGCGAAACGGGCGTAGAATGAGCTCGGGTCGGACTTGCCCGCCTCCCAGAATTCCAGGAAGCGGCGAACGTACCAGATCTCCAGGTCCGCCTCGTCGGCGTCCAGAAAGACCAGCGTGTCGACGGGCGTCGCGGCCGTGAAGCCCAGTCCCTCGATGATCATCACATCCGGCGTATCCACCCGCCGGGCCAGGGCCGGATCCACATCGTAGGTGAGGTGCGAATAGACCGGAAACACCACCGGGCCTTGGCGGATCGCGGTCAGAGCGCGGTCCATGGCGGCGGCGTCATAAGTCTCTGGAAATCCCTTGCGACGGGTCAGGCCCACAGCGTCCAGCTCAGCGTTGGGACGCAGAAACCCGTCGGTGGAGACAACCTCCACGTGGGGAGCATCGGGCCAGGCGGCGATCTCCTGGGCGAGCGTTCCCGCCAGGGTGCTCTTGCCGGCGGCCACGGAGCCGGTCAGGCCGATGATGAAGGGACGCCCGCCGGCCGGACGAAGGTCATTGAGGGTCCTGGCGAGATTGGGTTCGCGGGTCATGGGCGGCGCGCGCGGTCAGGGGTCCAGACGCAGGATGAGGCCTCCGAAGGCGGGCAGTTTGACGTGTCCTTCGTCTTCCGCCCGCGCCTCGTTGATCGCGAGAACTATTTGCGCGCCGTCGGCGACAGGCGCCTCCGTCGCCTCGCGGGTGAGATTGAAGAGGCAGATAACCTGTTCGCCAGGCGCGTGACGTTCGAATCCCAGAAGGCCCGCGGCCAGGGAAAGAATCTTGACGTCGCCGGTTTTCAGGGCGTCGGAGGCGCGACGCGCGGCGACGAGTCGCCGGGTGAAATGGAGCATGGAGTCCGGGTCGCCCTCCTGCGCCGAGGCGGCCAGACGCCGATGGGCGGGGTCCAGGGGCAGCCAGGTTTCGGGATTGCTGGAGAAACCCGCCGCGGGACCTTCCAGATCCCAGGGCATGGGAGTGCGGGCGCCGTCGCGAAACGCGCCCCCGTTCCAGACCGCCTTGGCGAAGGGGTCCTTGAGCTGGTCGAAGGGCACACGGCCCTGGGGCAAACCCAGCTCATCGCCCTGATAGATGAAGGTCGTGCCGCGCATGCAGACGAGTATCGCCATCAGCAGACGGACAAGCGCCGGGTCGTCGCCGGCGAGGCGCGTGGGATAGCGATCCACATCGTGATTGCTCAGCGACCAGGCGGGCCAGCCGCTGGCATTATCCCACCTGGCCATGACCCCGACGAAGAGGTCCGACGTCGGGTGGTGGGCGTCGAGGAGGTTGAATCCATAGGCCGTATCCAGGCGATGGACGCCGGCGGTGTATTCCTGCTGCCGGACGATGGGATCCTCGTCGCCGATCTCCCCGACCGTCATGCGGCCCGGCGCCTCATCCATCATGGCCCGCAGGCGACCGAGGAAGGCGAGGGCTTCGGGTTGGGAGCGATCATTGATGTGGCGCTGATAGAGCACCGGAACGCGCGGCGGCCGCTCGTACGGGGCGACCGGGTTATCGGGCAAGCGCTTGTCATGAAAGATGAAGTTGATCACATCCAGACGGAAGCCATCCACGCCGCGATCCAGCCAGAACCGCCCCGCGGCGAGAACCGCGTCCTGAACCTCAGCTTCCCAGAAATTCAGGTCAGGCTGCTCGACCAGAAAATTGTGCAGATAGTACTGGCGGCGGCGAGGGTTCCACGTCCAGGACGGGCCGCCGAACATGGCCTGCCAATTGTTGGGGGGCGACCCATCCGGCTTGGCGTCCGCCCACACATACCAGTCGGCCTTGGGGTTCTCGCGCGAAGCCGCGCTCTCCAGAAACCAGGGATGCTGATCTGAGGTGTGCGACCAGACCTGATCAATGGTCACCTTGAGACCTAAGGCGTGCGCCCTGGCCAGCAAGGCGTCGAAATCCGCCAGGGTCCCGAACAGGGGATCGACGTCGCAATAGTCGCTGACGTCATAGCCGAAGTCGCGCATGGGTGAGGTGAAGAAGGGCGAGAGCCAGATCCCGTCCACGCCAAGGCTGGCCACATAATCCAGCTTCTCGATCACGCCGCGCAGGTCACCGACCCCATCGCCGTTCGAGTCACGGAAACTGCGCGGATAGATCTGGTAGATTACCGCGCCCCGCCACCACTGGGAACCGGCAGCCTTCGGCTCCTCTGTCAGCGTCATCGTCACTCCCGAAAAAATGCGCGCCTGGCTTTAGCAGGAAGATGCGCCTCGCCCAGCCTCATCACCCATAAATAGGGGGGCGGCGATCTTTCCAGGGGCATTCTTTCTCCAGTTGTCCGGCCAGGCGATAGAGGGTCGCCTCGTCGGCGAACCTGGCGCTGAACATCATGCCGATGGGCAGGCCCGTCTCCGATTGCCAGAGCGGCAGGGAGAGCGAGGGCTGGCCGGTGAAATTGAACGGCGGGGTCGTGGCGTAGGTGTCGGCCTGACGCCGGTCGAACTCCTTAAGGTCCACGGTCAGAGGATTGAGCCAGTCCAGGCGCGGCGCGGGCCGCGACATGGTGGGGGTGAGAAAGACGTCGAAGTCCTCGAAGGTCGTCAGGATCTGGCGGCAGACCAGGCGAAGTTGCTGGAAGCCCCAGAAGGCCTGTTGGCCGGTGAGGCGCTTGCCGGCCTCATAGCCGCGGCGGGCCAGGGGCCCGAGTTCGCCCTCCCCGGGTTCGCGGCCGAGAAACTCCACCCAGCGCTGAATGCTGGCCGAAAAGTTCGACGCGCTGACCAGGGCCTGAGCGCGATAGAGCGCCCGGTAGTCGATGCCGAGGCCCTGTTCGAAGACCTCGTGGCCCAGGCCTTTCAGAAGCTCGGCGGTCTTTTCCAGGTAGGCTAGGACTTCGGGATCGATGGGCCGACCGCTGGGGGTCTCGGCCGACCAGGCGATACGCAGGCGTCCGGGCGCGCGGCTGACCTCATCCAGATAGGGTCCGGCCTTGGCGGGCGCTTGGAAGGGATCGCCGATCTGGACATAGCCGGTGGCGTCCAGCATGGCGGCGCTATCACGCACCGTGCGGCTCACCACGTGGTGCACCGAGAAGCCCATCGCCCCGTCCGTCACCTCACAGATGGGGGTGCGGTCGCGGGTGATCTTCATGCCCACGAGGCCGCAATTGGCGGCGGGAATGCGGATGGAGCCCAGGCCGTCGCTGGCATGAGCCATCGGGACCATGCCCGCGGCCACCGCCGAGGCCGCCCCGCCCGAGGAGCCGCCTGCAATATGTTCAGGATTCCAAGGATTGCCGCAGGGGCCGAGGCGATCGGAATTGGTGACGCCGGGAATGCCGAATTCCGGCGTGTTGGTCTTGCCCAGCAGCACGACCCCGGCCGCGCGATAGCGGGTGATCAGTTCGCTATCCTCGTCGTCCGCCGGAACCTGGGCGAAGTGTGAGCCCGAGCTGCGCGGCCAGCCCTTCACCTTGGCGCCGAGGTCCTTGATCAGGAAGGGAACGCCCGCGAAGGGGCCCTCGGGCAAGGGGCTGGCCGCCGTGGCGCGGGCCTCGTCATAGGCTTTGTACACAACGGCGTTCAGGGCGCCGTTGTGGCGCTCGATCCGGGTGATAGCGGCTTCGAGAAGCTCAGCCGGGGTGACCTCGCGCCGGCGCACCAGATCGGCGAGGCTCAGGGCGTCATGTTCGGCATAGTCATCAATGGGCATGGCGCGCTCCGGACGTTTCCCTGAGGTTTTCCAAAGACGCTAAGCGGTGACGGCGGCCACGGCAACACGGCCCGCGCGGCCCTTCAGGTAAAGCACGAGGCCCGCGGCGATCAGGAACGCGACGGGGAGAGCGGTGAGGCCGGCCTGGAAGCTTCCCGTCTGGTCGCGCGCGACTCCCCAGGCCCAGGGCAGGAAGAATGAGCCGCTCTGGCCCACGCAGTTGATGGCGGCCAGGCCCATGGCGGCGGACCGGGGGGTGAGGAAGGGCGCGGGGGCCGTCCAGAAGATCGCGCCCACGGCGGTGTTGCAGATCGCCGCGGCCCAAAACGCGCCGATGACCACGCCGGGCGTGTGGGTCTGGCTCATCACCGCAAAGGCGCCCGCCATGAGGGTGAGCGGAATGGCCATGTGCCAGTAGCGTTCGCCGGTGCGATCCGAGAGCCATCCGGCTGACAGCATCGAGATGGCGCCAAGCAATCCGCTGGCGGCGATAACATAGCCCACCTTGGCGGCGCTGAGGCCCGTCGCGCCGGCCAGATACACCGGGGCCGAGAGATTGAAGGCGTAGAAGGACCCCAGGATCAGCAGGTTGGCGAGGCCGAGGGCGAGCATCGGGCCCTGGCGCAGCGTGCGCCACATGTGGTGATCGGCGGGGGCGGGTTGGTCGGAGGCCATGCGCGCCGCCAGCCATGCCTTCTCCGGCGCGGAGAGCCAGGGCGCCTTTTCCGGACTGTCGGGAAGGGCGAAGAGGAAGACGGCGCTGAGAGCCATGGCCGGCAAGCCCTCGATCAGGAACAGCCACTGCCACCCCGCCAGGCCCAAGGTTCCGTTCAGGCCCAGGAGCGTTCCCGCCACCGCGCCCATGATGAGACTGCTGAGCGGCCAGGCCACATAGAACCGGCTGATGGCGCGGCCCCGATGGGCCAAGGGAAACCACAGGGTCAGATAATAGATCACGCCCGGAAAGAACCCCGCCTCGGCGAGACCCAGGAGGAAGCGCATGGCGTAGAATTCCAAGGGCGTGCGCACGAACATCATGGCGCTGGCCAGGATCCCCCAGGTCAGCATGATGCGCGCCATCCATCGCCGCGCCCCGAACCGCGCCAGCAGCAAGTTGGAGGGAACCTCGAAGGCCGCATAGGCCAGGAAGAACAACCCCGCGCCCAGGCCATAGACCGTGGCGCTGAAGTGGAGATCAGTGTTCATCCGCAGGGCGGCGAAGCCGATATTGATCCTGTCCATATAGGCCGCGCCGTAGCCGAGACCGAGCAGCGGCAGGATACGCCAGGACGCCTTGCGCAACACCGCAACCTCAATCGCGTCGACCATGACATTCTCCGCCCCTGCCCCGGGCAAGAGACGTCCACGGCGCGCGGACGGAGTCCAGGGCGTTCAGGACAAACCGAGCCGCGCGGCGGCCATCTGCGCGCCCGCCCGGCGCCCAGGCAGCAGCTGACCCATCCGGGCCTGAACGGCGGCCAAAATCTCAGGCGGCGCGGTCTCCGGGCGGCCCGCGTTGAAAGGCGGGGCCGGGGCGTATTCAATGCCCAGTTGCAGGGACTGAGCGAAGGCCTCGCCGGCCAGCTCAGAGGCGACCACCAGGGCGAAATCGATGCCGGCGGTGACGCCGCCGCCGGTGATGATGTCGCCATCGCGAACGACCCGGGCCGGGTCCGGCGTCGCGCCGAAGAGGGTCAGCATGTCGCGCCAGGCCCAATGGCAGGCGGCGCTCTTGCCCTTCAGAAAACCCGCCGCGCCCAGAACCAGGGAGCCGGTGCAGACCGAGGTCAGGTAGCGCGCCCCGGCGCCCAGACGGGTGAGCTCCGCCATGAAGGCCAGATCGTTGATGATGTCGGTGGCCGCCACGCCGCCAGGGACGAACAGCAGGTCGCAGCGGGGAATATCGGCCAGACGCCGGGTGCGGGCGAAGACGAGATCGCCCTCGGACTCCACCTCGCCGCCGTCGCGGGAGGCCACGATGACCTCGGTATTCGGCAGGCGGGTGAAGATCGTGTGGGGGCCGGTGAAATCCAGTTGGGTCATGCCGTCATAGATCGCCTCCACGATCACGAACGGCGCCTCTGATGCGGCCATGGTCATCTCCCTGATTTGACGCGGCAGGGTTAGCCGACCTAGGGTCTGGCTGAAATGACAAGTTTACCTACAATTTCCGCCACGCGCCGGATCGGGCTGCTGATCTTTCCGGACTTCCAGCTCCTGGATGCGGCGGGGCCCATCGCGGCCTTTGAGATCGCCGGGCGCCATGGCGAGGGCGACTATCCCCTGACCATTCTGGCGGCGACCGCGGGAGAGGTGGCCAGCTCCTCCGGGGTGAGCCTGACGGCTGAGGGGCTGGAAAATGCTGGCGACTTCGACACCCTGATGATCGCGGGCGGCGACGGATCGCGGCGCGCGGCCGCCGACCCGGCCGTGAAAGCCTTTGTGACCCAGGCCGCCAAGACGGCGCGACGGATCGCCAGCGTCTGTTCGGGCGCCTTCATTCTGGCGGAGGCGGGCCTGCTCGATGGCCGCCTTGCCACGACACATTGGAGCCGTGGGGCGCAGTTCGCCCGCCTGTACCCCAAGGTGCGACTGGAGCCGGACCGGATCTATACCCGCGATGGCGCGGTCTGGACCTCGGCCGGGATCACCGCGGGGATTGATCTGTGCCTGGCTCTGATCGCGGAGGACCTGGGTGAGGTCATCGCCCGCAAGACGGCCCAGCAGATGGTGGTCTATCGCCAGCGTCCCGGCGGCCAATCGCAGTTTTCCGCCCTGCTGGAGCTGGAGCGCCCGGCCGGCCGGTTCACGGACCTCCTGGGCTGGATGCGCGAGAGACTGGATGAGCCCCTCAGCGTGGATCAGCTCGCGGCCCAGGCGAAGATGAGCCCCCGCAACTTCGCGCGTCGGTTCGCCGAGGAGACCGGCGTGACCCCCGCGCGGGCGGTGGAGCGTCTGCGGGCCGAGGCCGCCCGGGCCCAGATCGAGAGCGCGGCGGCGCCCATGGCCAGCATCGCCGCCCGCACCGGTTTCGGCGATGTTGAACGCATGCGCCGGGCCTTTCTGCGCACCTATGGCCTGCCGCCCCAGACCCTGCGGCGCGCCGGACGGGCGTGAAGCCTGACCTGTCGACCGGTTATACATGACCCCACCTCTCGAACCGCCCGTTCGCTCCTGAGCAAGAACAAGCATAGAACATTATTGCAAAAACAGCAAGTCCATCGGTAGACGCCTCAGGGCAAAGCCTTAAGGTAGAGATTGATTGAACACCGCCTCCGACCGTCATCCCGGGCGAAGCGCAGCGCAGACCCGGGACCCAGCAGACTGGATGCGGCGCCGCGGTTCGCCGTCATCGAGACCCGGATCGGTCCCCTGGGCCCCGCATCTCCGCTGCGCTTCGTGCGGGGTGACGACGTTGTTTGGATTTCGTTAACCTGACTTCCGTGCCCTGCGTCCGCGCGCGCGCCTATCGACCCACGGCCCCGCCCCCTGTAACCCTGCGCGGCGACATGCTTGATCAGTTCGATCCGCGTCTGGACCCGAGTTTCGCCGCCCCTGATCGCGGGCGCCTGCTGGCGCGACTGGCAAAGGCGCTTCCTGGCGATGGTCTGATCATCAAGGCTGAGGGGATGGCGGTCTATGAGAGCGATGGCCTGGCGGCCTATCGCGGCATGCCCCTGGCCGTCGCCCTGCCACGCCAGGCGAGCGAGGTGGCGCAGGTTCTGAAGATCTGTGCGGAGATGGGCGTTCCGGTGGTGGCGCGGGGGGCGGGCACGGGGCTTTCCGGCGGCGCCCTGCCCTTTCCCGGCTGCGTGCTGCTGAGCCTCTCGCGGATGAACCGCATCCTGAGCCTCGATCCCGACGCCCGCACGGCGCGGGTGCAGCCGGGGGTTCGCAATCTGGCCATTTCCGAAGCGGCCGCCCCGCACGGCCTCTTCTATGCGCCCGACCCCTCCTCCCAACTCGCCTGCAGCATCGGGGGCAATGTGGCGGAGAACGCGGGCGGGGTGCATTGCCTGAAATACGGCCTCACGGTTCACAACATACAGGCGCTGGAGCTGATTACTCTGGAGGGCGAGACCCTGAAGATCGGCGGCGAGGCCCTGGACGCGCCGGGCCTGGACCTCATGGCGCTCCTCACGGGATCCGAGGGACTGCTGGGCGTGATCACGGAGATCACCGTCAAGCTGCTGCCCGTCCCAGCGCACACGCGGGTCCTGCTGGCCGCCTTCGCCGACCTGCGGCACGCAGGCGAAGCGGTGGCGGCG
>Ga0209208_10009390_pt1 | contig 12858 bp, 11 predicted proteins | sample S1TSphfallax_3_FD_187694 | JGI IMG/M metagenome (GOLD analysis project Ga0209208, IMG submission 187694) | Host-associated microbial communities from peat moss isolated from Minnesota, USA - S1T2_Fd - Sphagnum fallax MG (SPAdes) (version 2) | ecosystem: Host-associated > Plants > Peat moss >...
AAAAAAAAAAAAAAAAAAAAAAAAACAACAAACAAAAAAACCATCAAAACCTCAAATTTTTTAAGCCATTTAAAATTTGAAAAAAAACTAGATCTGGCTGTTTAGGTGTTCAACAAAAACCAACAAATGTCATGTTGAGAATCAAAATTACAAACAAATTAATCTGCAAATTACAAAATGCAAATCTATATAACTAATATTATTTCTTTTGGTATTTTCAATTTGATAATCAACATAATCAAAAATTGAGATTTGTGAGCTACTTTGCACTATGAGTGAAAATCAATTTTTTTATTTTTTATTTTTTATGTTTCCATATGGTTACCAATAGATCATCATTCTTTATGTCAGATTCAAATTCAATTTAATTTGAATGAATATAAATATCATGGACATCAAAATGCACATGTTAATTTGCCTTTTCATATCCATGTTGGTGGGTAATGAAATGGAGTGAAATAGTTATTAGAATAGGAGCTAATTATTAGGATATGAATGAAATAATAAGATTTGAAAATGACAAAAGTATGAATTATCTTTGGAATTGTTTTTGGAATGTACATATGGACGACCATATGATAGATTTCAAAAAATCACCCATACATCAATTCCTTGACATTCTTTTCGTCATCACAAACTTATCAAGTTTCATAGGTTCATACAAATTTCGTATGAAATTTAGGTTTCATATTTTCATACAAAAATCATATGAATATCATGATATGATTAATATGAATGATATTTATATATATTCAATATTTTAAATATTCAAACATATGATTTTTTTTTATTATAAAAAAAACATGAATGTTCATGTTTAATACACAAAAATCGCATAAATTTATCCAAAATTACATGGTGATAATTGCACATATTTAGTTAAAATGTAAATTGTACATACTTCACATCAAAACGTCATAAATGGAAAGGACACATCATTTATATAATTTTAATTTTTTTCCCATCCCATTACTACAATTTGAAACCGGATTTTACACAAACATGTTGTTTAATGATTTTTGCACAAATTTTATTGAAATATATTAGTGAAATTTTAAAAAATTATTATTGAAGCAAACATTAAAAATCAAATATCCATCCAAAAATTTGAAAAAATTTACATCATTTTTTTTTATCAATTTTATGTTTATGATTTAATTAGGTTTAATATACTCATTTTAAACATCAACTTCATTATAGTGGGAAACAATGATTTTTTTGGGGTGAAAATTTGTCAAAAGATGACACAACTTTTTGAAAAGTGAATATTTTATCATAAATTTCGTTTAAAATAAAAAAATAACCAAATCTTGAAAAAAAAAATTGGGGGAAGGTGTTGCCACATTCATGTTACTAGCTACACATTTAAGAGTTCTCTAAAAAAGAATCATCAATTAAATTGAAATTTGCCTAAAGATGCTTGCCACTTTGGCTCCACGAAGGAATTGAATAAAAAACATTAGTGGGAAGTGGCATATAAACAATGTTGTAATATCATCTCCACACGTGATTTGGGATGAACATTTTATTTTGCCCCTTCTATGCACTCTCTTTTTTGAAATGTGTAAACAATTTTTTTCTTTCTAATTATTTTCTCATTTGAAATTGGTTAAACAACATTTTATCTCTTTCCACTTCATTCTTGTTTTAAATGAGGGATATATGCTCACTTGTTACTAATCTGAATTTGTACCCACTTATTTGCTAGTTCTCAAACATTCAAAGGATTAGTTTTGGTATATAACATTGGTTCTCAAAAAAATTATGAAAATATCAAAAATCTCCCCAAAAAGACTGCCAATTCTTTGCTAGCTCTGCCACGAAAACTACTCGTTCTTTAATTGTTTTCAAATAACTAAAATATGTGGGTGGTCTTTGCTTTTAATTTTCTTTCAAAGAACCAAAACTAACAGTTTTTTTATTTTAGAATTATATTTAAAGAATCAAAATTGATGAATCATTAAAAATTCAAAGAATCATAAAACATTAGTTGAAACTTTGACCCAAAACTTTATGAAAAGTTAGATAAAACATGTTAATTCATGTAAACCTAAGATGATCTTGCTTGAAATTTTGCATGATTCAAGTTTTAAATGTATATTCAGCATCCCACACCCATGAGATCATAAACATTCTAACTCATTACATCAAATTGTGTTTATCGACTATGGCTAACAATGCATGTATAACATATAATGTGTGGAAGCTTACAGAATTTACTAAAAAAAAATTACTTTCTGCCATTCAAACTTGCATCATTTATTAAGTTTAATTTGAAAACACATTTAAACCCAAGTTCCAATCCATGTCAACTTATCATGCTTATCCATATGTGTGCCTCCTAAATATATTCATGTCAATGATAATCCAACAATGTGTATCTAAACTTAGATACCATCCCATGTTAAGAAGGTTGAGTTTTTTGTCATGAAATACTTGCACATAAAAATAAGCATTTGGTTGAAAATGAACAAGTTTAACAAAAATTTCAAAGTTTCTTGAGCCTTTAGTAAGCCATTAAGACTGTTCAAGAGTAGGGTTGGTAGGTTGAGGTTTCTAAAGGATGTCCCAAGATCTAAGTTGGTGGCCCTGATAAATATTTGGGTACTTTTGGTTTGAGGATGACCCAATTATGCTAAGGTCAATGGCAAAAACACACCTAGATTACATCGAAGATGATGAAAGATGATGGGGAGTGATGAAAAGATGAAAATGTTGACAAAAAAATGGTGTAACCGGTGATATGAAATGGCATGGGCATTGAAAAGGCACACCAAAAACAATGGGGGTGCCAAGTTGAACTTCTTTTTTTTGGGCAATAGGGGGTGCCAAGGGAGGTTGAGAGCACTGCATATCACACTAAAGGAGGGCACTACCAAAATATGTTACGGGCATTAGGGGTATGTCACATGTTACTGGCATGTTATGTGCACCCCTTAGAACATTAGTAACATGAAAGGTTATGAGTGCAAAACATGCTCGGGTATCATAAATCTGTTGTAGAAAATATGGATCAGGCAAAGGTCAGACCGAGGGAAAAAAAAAATCAAAGCAATATTTTTGTATTGAATGCATTCAATTCTTTGGCGATGTAACATTTTTTTCCAATTGACCCCGTGAAGTTGCCCTTCTTTTGGTAATGAATGCCCTTGACCTAGGGCTTTACTCTGCACAAAATTGAGGGGGGCCCAAAAAAAAAAAACACAATTCCATCTGGCTTGAAATATGCCCATAACTGAACTTTTCGAGGATAAGAAGAGGAATGATGCACTTTGGGACATTGTCACACGTTTACTCAGTCAAGCATTTTGAGGTGGCCAGACAACAAACACACCACCAGAGACTCGCTCCTTTGCCCCAAAACTTTTCTCTTGATTGCAGTACTGTACACCACTGTCTTAACAGATTCTGATATCGTGAAGGAAGAAGGATAGTGTGTACTTGTCTATCTTACACGCTTTGTTTCCTCTCCTCGATCTTGCTCTTGGCTATGTGAAAGAATTATTTTTTTTAACAACCGAGAGCTCTGCACTTCTTGTTATTACAGATTCATTAGTGATCAGTTGTTGGTCCTTCCAGCTCGTAGACTCTCTCTCTCTCTCAAGCCAACTCAAGCATTTTTGTTCTTTCAACTCATTGAGTTGTCAGATTTTCTTTTTGTATCTGAGCTTGTATCTCTTTCTGCAAGGGATTCGAGGAATAGTCTTTGAAGAAAATGGGTTCCTTCAGATCCTTCACTTTGCACAACTTGGTTCGTCACTATATACTATGCGCTTAATGTTTCTGAAGATAGTGACTGCTGGTTTTCTCTGGAAAATTTAACTTGTCTTTGTTGTAGGGATATTGCAACACTCGAGATATTCCACTGAAATATATAGCTGCAGGACGTGATCTATGCCTCGTTTTTGCAGAAGCATCTGTTCAATCTTAGTGTTTGCAACCTAGAATATAAGGATCCTCCAATGATGCTTCTGTGTGTGCGCTTCTCATCTACGGCTTAACTCTTCATGTTTTGCTGTTCGATCTCCTCAAAAGTTCATAGAAAGCCTGCTAAGGTCATATATTATTTTCTTCTGTGGTGATCTGCACCTAGATGAAGATGCTCCAGATCCTTGGAGTGCTGGTGATGATTATAGCGTAGACTGACTTCGAAAGATTTAATCGTCTGCCTCTCGACCTTGGTCCAAGCTATGAACACTGGAAGATTACTGTAGAGAGTCCGGTCCTAATTCAGAATTCCAGTGCTTCGTGTAATAACGGGTCAGTTCAGAGTAACAACTCTTGGAGACAGCTTAAAGCATTTCCATATTCGACTCGAACTTCAAAGGAAGATCTAGTTCGTCACTAGCACCATCTGAATCATGAAGCTGGAAGGGATCAGCCGTGGAATTAATCTCAACAGTTTCATGTCTTACATTGTAGTAGGCCTGTACCATCTGCTAGTAGTGTGTGGTATCAGCAGTAAAATTCCCTCATCATGGAAGAAGCTTTTTACAGCTCAAGCAATCAAAATCGAAAACCAAGCCTCAGATGCGCGGAAACATACATCGGAGGTCGACGGAGATGGATCGCTTGAATCGGGCTCAGCAGACAACGACAGTGCGTTCTTTGAGAGGCTGGATTTTCTGGAACAGAGGTGGAGAGAGCGTAGCCTGGGAAGAAACGATTCTGAAACGGAATTTCATGAGACGACCGGACCGCATTATCCCTGTGCACTGATGTTGTCATTCACTTGTGGCCTCTCAGAGATGCAGGAGAGGAAATGGGTTGAGAGGCTCAAGAGCCTCTACGGTGGTGCTCCGCAAGTTGAGAGATTAGCGTTCTCCACTGTTGTGCAGACACAAGCATGGACGTATGATGATCTTCTATGTCATGCAGAAATTATTCTCCAGCAGGCTCATGAGGATGATAATCGTAGTACTTTGCAGTTGGATAGCTGGGGACTCTTGCTGAACTCCACTGGTAAGCTGGTATGCTTACCTTAAGAATAGCCTTCTCTGCAAACAGTAGCTATAATTTGTATCAAATCCGAACAGACAAAGTTCTTTGATCTGCAGAGCCTTGTGTCAACAGGAAAATTATCTTGCTGGTGGGTTAGACCGAGCATTCAGCTTCCTCCTCTTCATGTTGTTGTGGTATGGTGTACAAAAGCTGGATTTAGAGACACAAGGAGCAGCACACCAGTTGTGCATGTTTGCAGATACTGTGTCATCCTTCTTCTTCCTGCACTTGAACCGCATCACTCCTAAATGTTTGCGTGAACAAAATCAATGGATCTTAATGGGCTTTTGGTGAATTTCCTCATGCTAACCCATCTGATGTGCTGGTATGACCAGGGAAACAGGTAAAGCTGCTGAAGCTTCAGGGGATTGACGTGCCTGTCATCACCAGTGTGGTTCAAGTATGTGGTATGTAAGCAAATCCAAGTTTTGTTTATGAGTTTTCTGTTGGTGTTAGAGCTGTGTCATGTACATGTTTGCATTCTTCTATTCATGTGCATTTCTGTGCATCTATTTGAGATCTTTCAACCACAAAAACATTTGCTCCTCCACTCAATCCCCTGCCATCCCATAACCTTAGATCCCCCAATTTAAAGCCAGCTATGGAGTCCATGGAGACAAGTGGTGTATGGAGGCTGCAGCCTGATACAGACCAAACAAATCTTGATGTTTTCTTGTGGTCAACCTTAAAGAGTTTTGCCCTGGCCAGTGGCAATCCATATGATTCTATTGAATTGGGATAACAGTTCCTCAAATTTCTTTAACTTGCAGCTGAAACACTGGAAATAGAAGGTGTCCACTTGGATGGCGTGCAGATAATGGCTTCAACAAATGATCATATCACAAACTTGTTGTCCATATCACAGATTTCTAGGGTGAGAATTCTACCTCCTTTTCATGGCTACTCAGTCAAGAGTTTCTTTTCTGAGTGTCTGGGCTGATTCGTACTCTGCCTGGAACATCAAAGAAAGGATAATTTAACAAGTGCAACTGGTGTTGCTGGATTTGACAGGGAACAAAAGGACCAGTGTTGACAGTACAGTGTCCTTCAGAATATCAGAACCGAGGACTGCAAGTCTATGCTGCCAAGCCTGTGAATATAGATGGCTCTTACATATCTGTACATAGTGAACCTGCACATGTATCGGTTGTTGATGTTAGTGAATCAAGCACTGGTATGATGGGCAAGACACCTTTGCCTTTTCCCATCCCTACCATCTTGGAACTTCATAGCTGTCTCTATCTAGAAATTGAAGTTTGGTCCATGGTTGGATTAACTCTTTGCTTATGTTTAGGAGACTACTGATGAGAAAAGGTTTGCAGCTATTGGTATAAAGAGGGCATGACATTTTTGTTCAAAGTTTTGGTTAGGAGCACAAGGTGTTTTACTTCTGCTCTGTATATACTGTGGACAGATCCAAGTACTTCAGTTCTGATGCTCCTTACTATGGCAATACCTGTTGCCCAAATATCTTGGTCCATGCTATTTCCATCACGTGGCTCTACAGCTGTGGCAGTGGTTGGCCAGGTGCTTGGGTGGATATTGGGTTGGTTGACATTGCAACTTCTGGCCACAAGGTAGTCAATAATTTATCTCAAGTAGAATCTTGTGAACTCGTGCCTTTGTCATGCGAAGTACTCTACTTATGTGGTGTATATATATTGAGCATTCATCCAGCATTTCAGAATTAACACACTAAGGAATACTCTTCAGATGTTTGCTGTTGTAAATGCTTCTCACCCTAGCAAACCTGGCTAGAGTTCTCAATCACTACTTTTCCATTCATAGTCCCTTCCTTCAGACCTAACCAAACATGTTGTTACAGGTACATGTGTCACATTGTTGAAGGGGAAAGTGATGGCAAGTGGGATTGGAAGATTTGGAAACCATGTGCAGCATTTGTTGCCGTAGTCTTAGTGTCATTCCTGTCTTGGACACAGGTACTTGGTCCTAGGGCAGTAATTGTAGTGACAGTGGCAACTGTGATCATTCGTCTTGCAATTCGTGGAAGGATAAAGCATTTTGGCTCTCATAAAGCAGTTAAGATCACTTCACGTCATGCTTATTGGACAAAATTGATGGATGCATCTATCACCTATGATGAGTGGGCCCAGGCAGCCAGCATGCTGGTTCCTGAGGGTGACTTGAATGAATCAATGCTTTATGATGAAGCTTTTGTACAAGGCAAGCTTTCTGAGCTGCAACAGCGACGGATGGAAGGCAGTGTGCAAGAAATCATCTTTTCCTTGCGAGCTGACCTGTCTCGTAATCTAGGCAACATGTGTAATCCACAGCTGCACATCAGGAGACAGAAGATTCCACGACTTGTTCATGAGTATCAGAATGAAGTCAGGTATATCTGTTCATTGGTTGTTCCTGCAGTTATGTGTCAGACTGTTGTGCACCTATGTGAAGTGGCCTGGATTCATGCTCTTTATGTTGTTCCTGTGTTTCTACGCTGGTGCTCTGATATGCTTCGGCTGAATCTCATGGGCATGTGATAAAAATCTGGTTACAGACACCACCTCCATGCGATATGTGAAATGAATCCAGAGGAGTTCACATTGGAAGAAAAACTCACCTGCATGATGGAAACACGGCAGAATTTTGGTCGAACTGCACTTGTGTTCAGCGGACATGTTGCATTTGGAACATTTCATACATCAGTCTTCCGAACCTTGGTGGAGCATCAAGTGCTTCCAAGTATAGTGGTTGGGGTCAATGTGGGAGCCATTGTATCTTCCTTTGCAACCACCCGCACATCAGGAGAGCTCCAATACTTTTTCGATGATCCAGCACCTCCGATGCAATTCTATGAGAAGATGTGTGCTGCCTATGTTGCTGCATATCGCTTGAGCACCCAGGATGCTAGCACCTATGAAATTGAGAAGCTACAACAGAGCATGCAGGACTTGATTGGGGACCTAACATTTGAGGAAGCATTTGAATTGTCTGGTCGTGTCCTTGGCATTTCAATACCTGCCTGCCGGCTTGGAAATCAGCCTTCACAGTTCTTGAATTACTTGACATCTCCACATGTGGTCATATGGAGTGCTGTTGCTGTCTCATGTGCACCCCCTGTTGGTCTGCTCGCTTTCCCAGAGCTCATGATTAAGAACCGGGCTGGTGAAATTGTTCATTACTTGCCCCCTACAAAAGTAAGGGATTCACACCATTATATGTGAAGCAGATCAAAATGCCATGATTTTACTTCAAACATGTAGTGTTGCTGCTTCTTTAAAATGTCTTGTCAAACACAGCACAAAGATTCAAGCCACAATTGTGGATCTCTTCACATATGCAAGAGATGGAAATTATTTTGAACTGGACATGTCTGTGAAGTGCAGATGACAGCTGCACAGAGGCAGGGATGCAATGTCAGCTTAGAGACTGAGCTACCCTTGCAAAAACTGAGGGAGCTTTTCAATGTTAACCATTTTATCATCAGCCAGTCAAGTCCATACATTGCACCAATATTGCATCTCAAGGAGACCATTCAGGCTCACGGTGGCCTCAGGGGCAAGGTGTGCAAAATCTCTGAACACTCACTCTTCTGAAAGTTGTCAAGTGAAGAGCTTGGAACTTTTGTCAGCTCCTGCTCAATGCACATACTTTAGAACGGTTTGCCTGAATTTTGGGTGAACTATTAGATACTTTTATCTACACCTACCATTGGGAGCTGATGAAACCAGTAGGTAGTGAAGGCAGATCATCACTGCTATTTGTGATGAAAGTGCTGGTCCGATAGTTTGTGACCAACTCTCACAAGGTTACAACTGCACTTGTTGTCATGTCACCTTTGAAGTGTTGTTGCACAGATTCTCTGCAATATCTTAGGTGAATGCTTTGTCACAGCATGCCAGCTCATTTGATATCAGTTCAGGTTGCCTACAAGATCAATTTCCGGATTTAACTATAAGCATTGATGAAGTTGATAGCAAGGCATCTGACCCCTTCCATTGCTCATCTCCAATGTGCTGAAGTAGTAATTTATTTATTTATAGTCTGTAGAAATTGCTCCAGGAATCTGAGAATGGTTGCATTTTTCTGACAGTTAGCAAAACTGGCTGAGATAGAGGTGAAGCACTGGTGTTCCCATCTTGCCGATTTGGGAATTGAGATGGGGGGATTCACAAGCTTATATGCACAGAATTGGGAGGCTGATATCAACATTGTCCTTCCCATGGGTTTTTCACAGGTGATCTTGAATTCTGATTTGATATTCTTTTGTCTTATTCTCTTCAATTTGTGTAGAAATGCTTAGTTTCCTATCTCATGTTGGAGGCATTAGAATACATCTGATCATAATTTACCAGTACTTGGGTTATCATACAGCCATTATCATTTTCCAGGAACTTTCTTCTATAGACATGCATAGCTCTGTGGATGTATTCTTGAAAAATGTAAGTGCAATTAGTACTTTTTTAAGAATCATGAACCTGGATGCATGATGAATGTTGTGAGATGCATTCATCTACTAGTCCACAAATGGACCCAATTAAATTTGGTTCTTTCCTGTCAGGTCATATCAGCAACTGCTTCTCATGCTGAGGGTCCTTCACCAGATGAACTTCGGAAGACAGCCATGGCAGGGCGCCATTGTGTGTGGGCAAAGCTCTCAGCTATTCAAGCCAGCTGTGGCATAGAGCTTATGCTTGATGACTGTATATTTGAGCTCAATCGCCGGCTTCAGGCACCAATGGATGCTAATAGGGAGGATGAACACATGGTGCTGGGTGAGGCATACTCACCAACAACAGGCCAGTCTGAGATTCACATGGGCTGGCCAAAGGCAGCCACTGACACAATAAACACAATTAATGAGGATGACATGCATGAACATGTATGGAGCCACAGGTATTTGGCTGCAAGTGAGGCAGCCTCTGAGGACTACCTTTTGGATCTACTATGCTCTTGCACAATGGATGGTGCCAGTACACCAATAGGTGGGAGTTCAACTGTTAAGGGGGTAGGAGAAATAGAGAAGAGAAAGTCAATTGAGGGGGAAGAAACACACAAAACTGGAAACTATGGGTTTGGGCAAGTTCCTGAGGTTCTGAGCACCAAGGAGAAACCTGATAGAAGGATAACAGCAGAGCAACACGAGCAGGAGACTACTCAGTGTACAAAGAAAGATGGGTTGCCTGGAACTCCAGCTCTGAGTTCAGGTCCACAAATTGTGGTGTGAACCAAGAAAAGCAAGGATAAAAGCGTAACACATCCTTCTCTGGGTGAAAATTGAGCAATTGAAGAACAGAATGAGCAGCCACTTCTGTGATCCGACAACAGATGAAGTCATCAGTTGTATCCTAGTATAGTTTGGAATCAGCAAGGATGGAGGCAAAGTTATGGCTGAGACAAGCCAAGCCAAGGTATTGGATGGAGGTTCAGTGAGTATTGTATATGGTATGACCTATGCATCTGGATGGTTGTCATTGGGAAACTGGATATCTATCATACCTGTTAGTTGAACCCCAACTGCACAAGGCCTGATAACTAAGCCCAGATTGTTGGGCAGCTGGTGTGCCTGGTATGTGTTGGACAGAAGATAAGGTGTACAGTGCTAAGGGACCATCCAAAGTTTGAAGCAAGGTTTCTTCCATAGGGGCGCAAAAGATCTAGCCCCAATCATATAAGGCAGCTTGCAATGAAGAGAAAAGTTGCCTATTTAAGGCAGTTTTGGGGGGCAAGGGGTGAGGATCAGTTTTGCAGAAGATACAGCTCTGTTAACTTTGGTAATGAAACAATGGAAGAATCCTTGTCCCCACAAGAGAAAATCCCTCATATGATGATAAAGTTTTTGTTTTTGCACATATACTTGAAGAACATAGCAATAGGAAGTGTACTATATTACAAACTAACACAGAAATGACTGGAGAGGAGGCACTAAATGATGTTCTGTTTTCGATATTGTTTCATAAGTGTTAAAATTTTACACTACATGCATCAAACAAGGTATTGTTTAGCGTAATAAGTTGTCATCCTATTTATTTTATTTTATTTTAACATGCAAATATTTAAGTCATCTTAAATTTAATTATAATTTTTTGTTTCTATCAAATTTTGATTTTTTGTGTTTTTTTTATTTTAGTACTTAATCAAGAAGAAGGAAAACCGGATGCCTCTCATCTTTTTGAAGGTTTGAAAGATATAATGAAATAAATTATAGCCATTGAAAAGAATACATCCATTTGTTCACTTGGATTAACAAATTATAATTCATGTCAAACAAGAAGCATACAAATCTAATGTTCTAAGCTATCAACCCTTCCATTTCCTTCAAGACAAAAAAAGGTTTTTAACAAATACATGAACATATGATCTACTTTTTAGAAAATATGTAATTAACACTATTAACCCGAGCATTACCTACCAATTAATTCCTAATTTAATTTATTATTTTCTTATTTATTAATTAAACTTGCTTATCAATTGAAGTAGTTTACACCGCACTTAAGTTAAGTCCACATAACATTTATGTTTAAACCAAATATGCTACATGAGACCTAAGCTAAATTTCGGCTAAATTAAAACTTGACTAAACCTTGAGAAAAATATTGATTAAATTAAAATTTGGTTAAACCTTCAATAAGCATTGATTAAATTTTGATTAAACTATGGTTAAACTAAAATTTAACTAAACTTTTGTAAAAACATTGGCTAAAATATAAACTTTCATTAAACTTTGGCAAGAATAGAATTTGGTTAAACCTTGGTTAAATATTTAAAATATTAAAACTTGATTAAACTTTAATTAAGCCTTAGCAAAATTAAAACACGCCTAAATCTTGGCAAAAACATTGGTTAAACTAAAATTTGGCTAAACATTGATTAATTTAAAATTTAGCTCAAATTTGGCAAAACATTGACTAAATTATAATTTAGTTGAAACTTGACAAAACATTGGTTAAACAAAAATTTAGTTAAACATTGGCTAACTAGAATTTAACCAAAACTTTTTAAAACATAAGTTAAACTGAAATTTTAACAAAAAATTGGCTAAACTAAAAGTTGACTAAACTTTCGCAAAATTAAAACTTGTTGAAACCTTAGCTACACTTTGACAAAATTAAAATTTGGTTAAACCTTGACTAAACAATTATTGAATTAAAATTTGGTTAAACATTGACAAAATCTTAACAAAACTAAAACTTGACTAAAACTTGACTAAACATTAGTTAAAATTTGACTAAACCTTGGTTAAATATTTCTTAGATCTACTATAAAATAAAATTTGGTTTAAATTAAATTAAAATTTTGTTAAATCTTGATTAAAGTTTCATCAATATTTGACATCATTAGTTTAGCCATGACTATACCTTTAATACAATTGTAATAACCTTAATATATCCTTTGTACATTTACACAACTTAATATATGTTATAACCTTAGTAAAACTTTAATATTATGCTTTAGAAATATTTTAAACCCTATTCATACATATACCATTAATATATTTAAAATGTAGTTTCAATACACCCTTAGAGATGTATTCATAATATATCCTTAATATGCTTTTAACATAATTATGTAAAATTACTTGCATTTAACTTTTATTTTGTAATGTGACTAACGGGATTTACTACCATGTTCTTGGTGGAAATGCACTTTAAAATCATCCATATGAAAGGATGAAACCTTCAATAATCATAATGTAAGCACAAGATAGTTATAAAAATTTCAAAGGTAGTTAGTTGTTGTAAAAATAATTACAAATGACACAAAGTCATATGTGATCACAAAATTTATGGTTGCAAAATACAAGATTTTACTAGTGTCATGGACCCATTCAAGTTAACAATCTTCAGTTTGAACTCTATAACATTTCATGAATGTAATTTAAATTTTGTATTTGGG